>Ga0265294_10000375_pt1 | contig 59337 bp, 39 predicted proteins | sample MunlanPumphouse3_FD_192504 | JGI IMG/M metagenome (GOLD analysis project Ga0265294, IMG submission 192504) | Groundwater microbial communities from a municipal landfill in Southern Ontario, Canada - Pumphouse #3 | ecosystem: Environmental > Aquatic > Deep subsurface > Groundwater | place... | reverse complement strand
ATAAAACTATTTCAACCTTGATTTTTGATGTAATATTCTTTCTCTTTTCCATAGCAGTTGTAAAAATAACTTTTATTTTTCACTGCTCGGTTTATTTGAGGGCTAATATACTGTCCGATAAAAACCTGTTATGAATTTCTTTCTTTATGACGGATTTATTATCAGTCTTTGTTTTTATATTTTTACTGTTTTCAAAAGGAAGCCCCCTAAAAAGGATTAGCATCTTCAAATTTTAGTTTTCCCGTTGCCAATCTCGTTCCGGGATTTCCAATAATTTCATCAGATGCAGGTAATTGAACAGGTGCATCCTGCAAAAAGCTACTAGATTCGAGAACACCCACGGCCGCTTCAATCGCTTTTGGATAACCGTGAATAGCAAGTTCACGATCAATACGCAATATATTTGTATTTTTATCGCGTTCACGTTTTCGCCCAGAAAATATTTAAGAGGGAAATTCCTGTTAGCTGCTTTAAAGCAGCTCGACCTACCACCTTATTTTATAAATTGCAGCTATCAGGTCGGCATGCATCTCGAACAGGTTGGTGAGAAACTCTAACTCACGCTCCAACTTCCTGTCATAAAAGACAACCTTGTACAACCTAAGCTTGATTTCAACACCATCATCTTCCTTTACAGCTACTTCGATGATGATGCCCTCCAGTACGCCACTGTAAATGCAGTCGTCAATATAAAGCTCTTCTTCCAACTTGTAAACGGCATTATCCTTGATGCGGTAACGAAGCCGGCAACTATTTTCACTAACAGTTTGAATGCTTTATGATCGTTGTATCCTTTGTCAAAGACGTAAATGGTATTGTCGTGAGAGCAAGCTTCTTCAACAACATGTGGTCATGGACGGTGGCGGATGAAAACCGATTGTCCGAAAAAATGTGTACTTTTGTTCATTGTAGTCTTGTTTTGTGGTAAATACAAAGCTACAATTATTAGTTCGACGGAGAAACTTAAATTTGCCCTCGTTCTTCTTCTAATAAGTTTTTATCGGACAATAGTGATAAACTATATGTAAATAATTGTTTAATAAAATTTAGATTGTTAATTTTGTATACATTTAATTTTAAAGCGAACTGATTAAATATTATGAAATTATGATAATCAAAAAAAAATAATTGAAAAACTTGGATTAGAAAGGAACCAACATTTAATAACAAAAATAACAAATCTGTATAATGTTGATTGATATATTAATTTTCACCACGGCTCTCACTGTCTTGATCGTTTCATCAAATTACTTTACTGACGCAGCTTCAACCATTGGAAAATATATGAATTTGCCAAATTTCGTTGTTGGAGTTTTTATTGTAGGAATAGGTACTTCTCTACCCGAGTTAGTTTCTGGAGTAATGTCTGTTTATCAAGGAAACTCTGAAATTCTTTCAGGTAATGTGATTGGTGCTAATGTTTCCAATTTACTCCTTGTTATGGGAATTGCCGTTGTGATAAACAGACATAATATTGATTTGGGTAAGATTTACATTTTAACCGATCTTAATTTCTTATTAGGAAGTTTCTTTTATTTTGCGATCATCGCTTTTGATGGTAAAATAGAATTACTTGAAGCTTCCATCGGCTTAGTTATCTTCCTTATTTACAGCGTACACTTGCTTAAAGAAAATAACAACCTGAACGATATAGAAATAAACGGAGAAGTAGAAAACCACAAATTTCCGACTAAAGAATTAATACTATTAATAATTTGCGTCGTAGGAATTTATTTTGGTTCGGATTTTACGGTCAGTTCTCTTAGCAACATTGCAAAGGTATTAAACATTCCCAGTTCAATAATAGCAGTAACGTTACTTTCATTGGGAACTACACTGCCGGAATTAACAGTTAATATAGCGGCCATACGAAAAGGGATGGCTTCAATAGCCATTGGGAATGTACTGGGTTCGTGCATATCCAATACACTTCTCATTCCATCAATTGCCGTGTTCTTCGGGACCATTTCAGTTCCACAAAATTTGCTTGCTTTCTCACTTCCTGTGATGCTTGGTTCTGGTATTATGTTTTATTTGCTCACGCAAGATAAAAAAATATCAGTCAGTGAAGGCTATCTTTTTTTCAGTCTCTATGCGCTGTTCCTGATAAAGATTATTTTTTAGCAAGAAACAGCGATAAAGTCCTTCAATCGTAAGCTATTATTTACTCACTTTAACAATTATGACAAATTTACAAAACACAAAAAACTAAGACTATAGTGTAATCGGAAATTGCCGAACTGCTGCATTAATTTCAAAAAAAGCAGTATGGATTGGTTGTGTTTTCCTGATTTTGATTCTCCTTCTGTATTTGCAAAATTATTAGATAGACAAAAAGGTGGAGAATTTACTATCCAGGTTTCCAACAATTATGAAATTTCGCAAAAAATATTCACCTAATACCAATATCCTATTAACCCGTTACAGTTCGACTGATGGCATATTCGAAATCGTATTCTACGATTAATAAGCGGGAAGCCCAGACTGCGAATAATCTACAATCCACAAATGAATTTTGCCAGGGAAATTACTAAAAATGTGATAAAAAGTTGTTATATACAGTCTGCTTCTATGAAGAAGGAAGAAGAACATAAAATATATCTTTATGCTTCAATTAATTTCCAAACCGTGCTTCAAAGTGTAGAATTTGATTTAACCGAAAATCACTATTTTATGCTTTCATACCATCAAAAGTTAGTTAAAGTTGACATTCAGCGCATTTTTTGGACTATGAACGAACAAAAGTTTATTGGCTTAACTGGAGCAGTCGTTCAAGAAAATATATGCTTTATAATAGTGAGATCCAACGTAGTTTGCTGGTTCTGAAACTAATGTCATACCAAAGTAGCGGCGCTATGTTAGCGGCTCTCACTACCAGCCTTCCAGAAGCCATTGGTGAAAGCCGGAATTGGGATTATCGGTTTTATTGAATACGTGATGCTTCTATGTCTATTGAGACTCTACTGTTTATGGGACATAGAGGCGCTGCAGAGCGGTTTATCGGTTATATTAAGCGAATTTTGAAATCTCGCGACAACACATATCAAATTATGTACGGCATCAGAGGTGAACGTGAGCTTACTGAAGAAACTCTTACGCACCTTTCCGGTTTTGAAAATTCTTATCCTGTGAGAATTGGGAATGCAGCTTATAATTAATTACAGAACGATTCGTTTGGTTACCTACTCGATGTAATTTACAAATATTATCTGTACTTCGAGGGAACTTTGGATGAAATAGAAGAAATTTGGGAGGTGGTAAAATTATTGTTCGTATGGTTAAGTCCACGTGGCGTAAACCAGATAAAAGCATTTGGGAATTTAGAACTAAAGAAAGGAATTTTGTTTTTTCAAAAGTAATGAGCTGGGTGGCATTGGACAGGGCAAGCCAAATAGCTGAATTGCTTGACAAAGATGCATATTATGTGAAATGACGTGATGAAGCAGATAATGAAAAATTTATAAAAACCGTTTACGCAGTTAAAAAAAATTGATGCACAACGGACTAATATACAGATATAAGTCAGAAGATGACTTCGGAACGCCTTCGTCCTCTTTTACAATTTACACATTTTGGCTGATTGAAGCGCTTTTTGTCATTGGAGAGCAGAATGAAGCAAAACGTCTGTTTGAAAAAATGATTAATTATGCAAACCACCTTGGGCTTTACAGTGAAAATTTAGATTTTGAAACAAAACGACAATTAGGTAACTTTCCGCAGGCATACTCACACCTTACATTTATAAATACAGCATCACTCTTTTCTGAAGAAAAAAAATCATCCAAATTTATTCAACCTTAATTAATGCTTGCTGAATAATGGATATATATGCTGACACAGCAGGAGATAATGTACAAGAAGAGGAATCATCAAGTAGAATATTGCATCGAGGACATTCATCAACCGCATGTTCGCCCCATCTCCGTGGTAAAGCCAAGGCAAAAACAGAGTTTGGTGCCAAGATAAACATCAGCCTACTGGATGGATATACCAAGGTAGATCATTTTGATTGGGATGCTTTCAACGAGGGGCAGTGTCTTCAGGCACAGTTCGAAGGTTTCAGGGAACTGACAGGGAAATATCGGATCTGGTTCAGGTGGACAAGATTATTTCACTCGGGAGAACAGGTGGTTTTAAAAGAGAAAGGAATCCCGTATACAGGGGAGCCACTGGGCCGAAAGTCGGTGAAAGAGATTAAGAGCAGATACCGGAAACGTAAAGATCAAGGAGAAGCCACAGAACGCAACCAGGTTTAAAGGAAGTTTGGTCAGAGTAAATATGGAATGGTTTAAATAATATCCATGCCAAATTGCCCACGACATCAAGAAGTTTGAGAGGGACAATCATTTTTGTAATGAACCTGATCCGGTACATGAGGGATATCTCTCTGTTTGTTTTTGACTGGTTTGTGTCGTACCTCATGAAAATGTGAAATATAAACTTTTATCCAGTCAAGTCACAAATAAAATTTTGTGCATTATTCGGAGATAATAAGCAGACTCTAGTTTAAGCCTGAAAGAACCTGAAGTTTGAAGTTAAGACTAATAACTCTGTAAATTAAACTACAAGTGTTATAACCGATCAGACAGATTTCTTAAAAGGATTCTACATATCTAAAGATTATCATGTAAGCCTTAGGAATGCTGCATTTTATTACAAGGATAAGAACACAACTCTCATATTCCTTACAAATAATTTTGAACTCACAGCCAAACAGGTTGCAATGCTTTATAAGAACCGTTGGCAAATAGAACTGTTTTTCAAATGAATCAAACAGAATCTTAAAATCAAATCTTTTTAGGGAACTTCCCCGAATGCGCTTAGAATCGAAATATACAGTGCAATTATCGCATATTGTCCGGTTGCAATTGTTGAACACAATATACAAATCAACCGAATAACTTACGAGATTTTGCAAATTTCAGGAATCTCTCTTTTGGATAAGACTCCTGTAAATGAATTTATTACTGATATAGATATCAATGATACCAAAGAGCGAAATGATAATCAACTTATTTTAAGTGGACAGAAGTGATATTTTCTGTTTTATTTTAGTTCCCGGTATGATTAAAAGTATAGATCTTCCCAACAAAAAGCAGATGTATAAGACATTGCTGATTTTATTATAGAAGAAAAGAAATCTTCCAAGCTCTCTCTATACAACGATACATAATTCAGTTCGAATTTTAATAAGATGATGTAATTAAATTCAACACTACTAACTCTTATAAAATAACGTAATTTAGAGGAAGTTAAATAATTAAGCATACAGATTCCTAAATATAAACCTTATTCCTTTGAAGTTATTTTTTAGATTTTTTAAAACAACTATAGTCCGTAATAACTCGATGTATCTGATTTACATACTTATAAATAACAGCAATATCATTACAAATACCTTTAGCCGATCAAACTCTTTGAAAGGTACAGTATTGGTAATAATTTGATCGTTGATGTTGCCATTGGCAGATTTAATGTATTAAAAGGGATGAATTAAAAATCAAGTCAACGAATAATCTCATAATCACCCATTAGGCAGAACAAATTGCATACACGAAGACCTCTTAATTAACCGTTTTCAGAATGTTATATAACCTTAAAAACCGTTAAGCGGTTCTGTGCTTTTTTCATTTTTTTCTATATTTGCAATACATCAAAGCATTAATGGCTTATAATTCAATCAAATTGGCTATTTTAATGTTGACAAATTTCTATCGTTCTATTTTTATTATACAATACTATTAGAACGTCTTTTTAGAAAATTATTTAATTTTCTTCAGTTGATTTGTTTCAATAATTTGAAATTATCATTTCAACCCTAAATTATTGCAACAATGTATCTTTTTGTTGGACACAACAAATTCAATCTTAGTAAAAAAATCAGAAATTGGATTGTAGACTTCGATAAACGAAAACATTATCGAAAGCATTCTCGAATTTAAAATTAACAGAGTTTATTGTTCTCATTAGTTAAAGTGATTTGATACTTTAGTTACAAGGCCATTCTTTTGGCTATTTAAATTCCGGTATCTACCAAAAAGCATATTTTGAGAATTGCGATATTAATGAAAATGCTGACTATTGTTAATGGTTTTTTAATTGGTTGTTTTTATAAGGCGATGCGTCGTAAATTTCATAACAAACAAAATTTTTAAGATGAACAAATCACAATTAAAATTCTACACGCTGAATAATTACAAATTGATACCTCAGATAGCCGGAGTATCAAAAGAAATAATTGAGGCTATCGAAGTGGTGGGTCGCGTTTTACCTTTTAAGACCAATAATTACGTTATTGATGAATTAATTGATTGGGCGAACGTTGAAACCGATCCAATGTTTACCCTAACATTTCCACGAAAAGATATGTTGAAAACAAGATATTACAATACAGTAAAAAACCAAATGGAGCAAGATGCCGATAAAAAGGATTAGAGCCACCAGAGCAAATATAAGGACCCAGTCACCACTATTAAAACACATCAACGACAAATCAGAAATATGGTCAGATCTGTGGCGCATACAAGTGGATTTAGGCTGTATACCTTACTATATGTTTATTGCTCGGGACACGGGTTCTAAACGATACTTTGAGTTTCTTCTCGATAAATGTTGGAACATATTTCGCAATGTTTATAGGCAAGTAAGTGGCATTTGCCGTACTGTACGTAGACCAAGTATGAGTTGTGAACCCGGAAAAATTCAAGTACTTGGAGTACAGAAAGTAAGGGGAGAGAAGGTTTATGTTTTACGATTTATGCAAGGTAGAAAATCTGAATGGGTAGATATTCCCTTTTTTACAAAATATGACCCAAAAGCCACTTGGTTCAATGACTTGAAACCGGCATTTGATGAAGAATAGTTCTTTTTTGAAAAATAAAGAAATACCGATAATTCAAAAGATTTGGTATTTAAATTAAACACTACAAAAATAAAACAAGGATGATTACACACATTGTATATACAGTAGCAAACAAACCAACTGAAGCAACAAAAAAATTCATTGTCGATTTCTTATATGAGAATTTGGAAGAATATGGCGATCCGAAAAATGATATAGAAAAATGTATTGCATATGCTTTAAGTGATAAAATGGTTTCTTTCGGAGGATTTATCATAACTGCCATTGAGTACGATAAAATTGTTGGATGCGTCGTAGTTAACCAAACCGGAATGAAAGATTATATACCCGAAAATATATTGGTTTACATTGCTACTCATAAAAAATACAGAGGAAAAGGAATAGGTAAAAAATTGATGCAGAATGCTATTAATTACGCTAATGGTAGTATTGCATTGCACGTGGAACCAGACAATCCGGCAATTGGCCTTTACAAACATTTAGGGTTTACTTCTAAGTATATCGAAATGAGATTGATAAAAAAAACAGAATAATGGCATATATTACATTCAATACAGATAAATTAAAGTACAATTATGAATTTATTGACAATCTGTTTACAAAAAATCACATTAAATGGTCTGTTGTAACAAAACTCTTATGTGGAAGTAAACCGCTACTAAAAGCTTTGCTTGATTTAGGAGTTCAGCAAGTCTGTGACTCGCGCATATCAAACCTGCAAACAATAAAATTAATAGATGAAAGGGTAGAAACAATTTACATTAAACCACCCGCCCAAAATGATATCGCCAACGTTGTTAGGTATGCCGATATTAGCATGAACACTGAGTCACACACCATAAGATTGTTGTCAAAAGAAGCCCAAAAACAAGGGAAAATACACAAAATAATCATTATGTTGGAGCTTGGAGAGCTCAGAGAAGGAGTACCCCAGGAGAAACTGCTTTCCTTTTTTGAAAAAGTTTACCAACTGAAGAATATCGAAATTATTGGTATAGGCGCGAATTTATCCTGTCTGTATGGTGTATTGCCGAGTAATGAAAAATTACAAAAGCTTATCGATTATAAAAACAGATTGGAAGAGCGCTTTGGGCATAAGGTAAATTACATTTCAGGTGGTTCTTCAGTCACTCTGCATTTGCTGTTGAATAACGAATTGCCGAAAGAAATAAATCATTTCAGGGTGGGTGAAACCTTATTTTTTGGTACTGATGTATATACAGGACTTGAACTGGACGAATTGGAAAATGATATTTTCAAACTATACTGCCAAATTATTGAAATGTCGGAAAAACCGATGGAACCAAATGGAGAATTCGGAACAAACTTAGAAGGCAACACGTATGAAGTTAATGAAGAAATGGTCGGTAAAAGAGGTGTAAGAGCCATTATTGATATTGGTTTATTGGACGTAGAACCTAATCACTTACGTCCTAAAGACAAAAACATAACCATTGTAGGAGCAACTTCTGATATGGTTGTAGTAAACTTGGACGATACTCACTCCAACTATAAAGTAGGAGACATGATAGAATTTGATTTGGATTATTACAGCACATTAAAGTTGTTGAATTCAAAATATGTTGAAAAAAGATTTAGTTAGAAAAGAGATTGTCTTTTATAATAGACCAAAGCAGTGGAATTTTATTGTGTTTTAATTTACACAAGTTAGGGCACGAAGTTACTGCCATTGCTTTAAGCAAAGATAATTTAGAAATAATCAAAGAACTTAAGTATTAAAAAACCAGTTTATTTTGAAAAAAAATCACTTCAAATAATACTGCGTTTCAGAATAAAATGGATGCAATAATCATTGTACTTAAAAATGATGTCAGTAAAAAGACCGTCTTGTTAGTAAAAAAATCTGGTTAAATACCGAATCAAGAAAATAATATTTACATCAGGTGATAGGTTTAATTTCAATATTCTTGACATTATCAAAACGAAAGATGAAAAAATATATGATGCAGAGAAAGCGTAATTTATCTTAAAACCGTTTGATTATTAATCATTTTTAATGAACCTTTAAAGAAATCAAGATAACAAGCTGATGGATGACATATTTTAGCGAATTTGAGTTCATCTATTGGTGTTAAGACATCTTTTTTTATTTGTCATTTTATTTGGTTTTCAACTAAATATTTTAAATATGAAACAGTCATGTAATGCTTCTCTAAATACGCAAATGAATGTTTAATGTCGTGTTCCATCAGACTTTAATGTAAAAAAATAAACAAATGAAAATAATTATCATTGCAAACCGGCTTCCAGTTCATGTCCAAAAGAAAAACGGAAAAATTAACGTGAGCAGGAGTGTTGGAGGCTTGGCTACAGGATTAGGCTCGCTTGAAACGAAAGCAGAGAAAGTATGGGTCGGATGGCCCGGATTTCACACAGAAGATGAAAATGAAAAAAAAATAGTATCCAAGCGACTTCAGAAACTGAAATACCATCCTGTTTACTTGACACAAAACCACATTGAAAAATACTATGAAGGATACAGTAATAGTACGATCTGGCCTTTGTGCCATTATTTCTATTCCTACATTCAGTACAAAACAGAATATTGGGAAGCCTACAAGGAGGTAAATCGGCTGTTTTGTGAAGCAGTTTTACCACACATAGAAGATGATGATATTATCTGGGTTCAGGATTACCAACTTATGTTACTTCCGAAGATGATACGGGACAAAAAACCTAACGTAAACATCGGTTATTTTCACCACATACCTTTCCCCTCTTATGAACTTTTCAGGGTTTTACCTGATAGAGAAGAAGTCTGGAAGGGCTGTTGGGAGCCGATTTAATTGGCTTCCATACGCACGATTATATGCGCCATTTTATTAGTGCCATTTATCGTGTGTTGGACTTAAATTGCAACTTAGATGAAATACGTCTTAAGGATAGAGTTGTACACGTGGATGCATTTCCTATGGGAATTAATTATGAGCAGTACCACAATGCCTCCAAACTACCCACTGTAGTCCAAAAAGCAAAAATTCTTAAACGAAAAATGGGTGAACAAACCACCATACTTTCGGTTGACAGGCTTGATTATAGTAAAGGAATACTGCACAGACTCGAAGGGTTTGCAGAATTTCTGAAAAATCATTTAGAATTTCACGAGAAAGTCTCTCTGGTAATGATAGTAGTTCCTTCAAGGGATGAAGTTCAATTATATGCCGATCTGAAAATGAAAATTGAGCAAACTATTGGTCAAATAAATGGAATGTACTCTACGATAGGTTGGACGCCGATCTACTATTTTTATCGTTCTTTTAACTTCAATGAATTAATCGCTATGTATCTTAATGCGGAAATAGCCTTGGTAACACCTCTACGTGATGGCATGAACTTAGTGGCAAAAGAGTATTTGGCTACTCAGCGTGAAAATAACGCTGTGTTAATTCTTAGCGAAATGGCTGGCGCCGCCAATGAGTTGACTGATGCAATTATCATCAATCCAAATGATAAAAAGGAAATTGAAGATGCACTGGTACAAGCACTATCTATGAGTGACAAGGAAAAAGGAGAACGACTGTCGCAGATGCAAAAACTTATTGCAAGAAATGATGTGAGAAAGTGGGCAAAAGACTTCATTCAAGAAATGATTTCTATTAAAAGTCAAAATGAAAGTATTAATCAAAAAATAATTGATAACAAGCAGCTAAACGACATCAAACACCGATATGACGCCGCAAATTCCAGATTAATAGTGCTGGATTATGATGGCACATTAGCGCCGTTTGTAAAAAATCCGATGGATGCTAAACCCTCGAAACGATTGTTAAGTTTGTTGAAAAAGCTGGCTGATGACTCGAAAAATAAAGTTATAATAAATAGTGGCAGAAATCGAGAAATTATGGATATGTGGTTTGAAGAATTGGATATCGACTTTGCTGCCGAACACGGCGCTTTTTATAAAGAAAACAATAAATGGAATCAAAATGTGATAGAAAAGTACCCGTGGAATGACGAGATAGTTGATATAGTTCAACATACCGTGGACAAAACGCCACATTCTACTATGGAAATAAAAGATACCGCTTTAGTTTGGCATTTTAGAAAAGTGGATGTTTGGTTGGCAGAACTGCGTGAAAAACAAATAATCAACGAACTTATGGAACCGTGTACAAGACAGAATTTGCAAATCGTAAGAGGTGATAAAATTATTGAAATCAAATCACCTGAAAACAACAAGGGGAATGTTATTACAAGGCAATTGGAAGAACATAACTATGATTTTGTATTTGCTATTGGTGACGACACAACTGATGAAGATATGTTTAGAGCATTACCAGAAAACGGAATTAGTATCAAAGTTGGTAATTACTCAGAAAATTCTCTTTATAGCCTTAATAGTCAATCTATGGTAATTCCATTTCTTGAAAAATTAATAAAATAACTTTTTTTGTATGAATCTTTTTTTAATAATTTCTAATTATTAAAAAGAACTCCCATCTGAAAAGTAAACTTATTGTAGAAGAGAATAAAGGTATAAAAATAACCGGTACATTCCTGGACGAAATTTCTCATGACATTCCTCATCAAAATTGGGGTGAATCGGAATGGGATTTGGATTTTCAATATATGAAATCAATTGGTATAGATACCGTAATTATGATTCGTTCCGGTTATAAAAAATTCATTACATACCCTTCACAATATTTAATTGGAAAAGGATGTTATATGCCATCGGTTGATCTTGTTGATATGTATTTACGTTTAGCCGAAAAATATGATATGAAATTTTACTTTGGTTTGTATGATTCAGGTCATTATTGGGCAAATGGAGATATGACATACGAGATTGAAGACAACAAATATGTAATTGATGAAGTTTGGAAAAATTATGGAGAGAAATATAAAAGTTTTGGAGGTTGGTATTTGAGTGGTGAGATTAGTCGTGCCACTAAAGGAGCCATTGGAGCGTTTTATGAAATGGGCAAGCAGTGTAAGGATGTATCAGGAGGTTTACCAACATTTATATCACCATGGATAGATGGGAAAAAAGCTGTTGCTGCTAGTGGGACCTCCCTCTCTAAAGAGGAAGCTATATCTGTAAGGCAGCACGAAAAAGAGTGGGATGAAATTTTCGCCGGGATCCATGAAGTTGTTGATGCTGTTGCATTTCAGGATGGCCATATCGATTATAACGAATTGAATGTTTTTTTTTCAGTAAACAAGCAATTAGCTGATAAATATGGAATGGAATGTTGGACAAACGCTGAAACTTTTGACCGTGATATGCCAATAAAGTTTTTACCTATTAAATTCGATAAATTAAGAATGAAGCTTGAAGCTGCTCAGAATTGCGGATATGACAAAGCAATCACTTTTGAATTTTCTCATTTTATGAGTCCACAATCGGCCTATCTCCAAGCTGGGAATTTATTCAACAGATATAAAGAATACTTTAAATTATAAACGTGATGAGCTAATAAAATAATGTGGGCAAACATGAGTTATAAAATTCTGTTTGCCCACTTAATTAAATCAACAACCATATTACTAACACTTTAACCTTTATCTTTAAATGTCTTTTTTACTATAAAAAAGATCAGACCATTTTGTTATTAATAAATATTAACCTGTTTTATGACTAAAAAAATGAGATCCGTGTTAATTAGTTATTGAAAGGAAGCCATTAGTTGTGAACGATTTTGACAAAATTAAATATCAAATAGTATAGTCCAAATATCATTTAGGTTAGTGGTAAAAACATTAAAATTTGATAATTTTGTTTTGTAGTGTGAAAATAACATTTTAATTAATACCCCTATTTCTTTAATAATTTTTTCATCATAATATCAACAACAAACAAATTACATGGATAAATTAGTAAACAAATCAACGATGAAAAAACAAGTTATCATTTTTAAAATTTATCCATTAAAAGATTGAATAATGACTCTTAGAAATAAAATAATTATTACGATAATTCTCTTTTGTGTCTTATGTTTTAATTGCATTGCTAATTCTGATGTAGTTGAAAGTAATAGAGGATCAGATTCACCGCGTATAATTAATATTATTAATTTTATTCGGCAGACAGATTATCGTGTTGAGAATTCAGACAGTCTTTTGTTCGAGACTGTAAAAGAGCAGATAAAATTATTGAAAAGATATCATTTACCTGCGACATTCTTGCTCCAGTACGATGCTTTGATTAATCCTAAATATCAAGAATTACTAAAGAACAAACTCAGCTCTGATTTTGAAATAGGTGGTTGGTGGGAAATTACCCAACCCCATGTTGAAGCTGCCGGAATAAAATGGCGTGGCGAGCATTCCTGGGTTTCGCATGCAAATATTGCATTCACAACCGGCTACAGTCCCCAAGAAAGGGAAAAACTGGTAGATGTATATATGAAAAAGTTTAAAGAGTGTTTTGGTTATTATCCCAAATCTGTTGGTTCCTGGTTTATTGACTCCCACACCCTTTCATATATGTATGAAAAATATAATATTGTTGCATCATGCAATTGTAAAGATCAAATTGGTACCGATGGTTACACATTATGGGGAGGTTATTGGAACCAAGCCTATTATCCCAGTCGTTTAAATGCATATATGCCAGCTCAAACAGCTGAGTGTCAAATTCCAGTACCCATATTCCGCATGTTGGGTAGTGATCCAATCTATCAATATGATAATGGATTAGGAGGCAATCGTCAAGGTGTTATATCCCTTGAGCCAGTCTATAATGAATCAGGAAAAAGCAAAAAATGGGTAGAATATTTTTTTGAATCTATTGTTAATCAGCCTAGTTTAGCTTTCAATTATGCCCAGGCAGGTCAGGAAAACTCTTTTACCTGGAGTGAAATGCAAGAAGGCTTAAAAATGCAGATCCCACTTATAGATTCGCTCAGGAATTTAAAAAAAATAAAGGTAGAAACTTTAGAGAAATCGGGAACATGGTTTAAGGAACATTTCAATATAACACCTCCAACTGCGGTAACCACACTTTCAGACATTAGAAATCAAGGCAATAAATCCGTTTGGTTCAACAGTCGTTTCTATCGTGCAAATTTGCTATGGAAAGGCAAATCTTTTCGTTTCAGAGACATACACCTATTTAATGAAAAATTTGAGTCTCCTTATTTTAGAAAAGCAGGTAATGGAAATCAATTTTTATATTTTACGCTTCCTATTGTTGATGGTTTTATGTGGAGCAGACCTGATGATTTAGCAGGGCTACGAATTATGAGAACAGATAAATATGGGAACAAAAAAGAAGTCGCTCTTGAAAGTCCTGTTGTCACTGAAATTGCGAATGACATTTTAAAAGTAGAGTGTAAAGATGAAAAAAGTAATGTTTTCAATATCATTTTCCACGAAGATCATTTTGAAGTATCCTGCAAGACAAAAGAAAAAGATTTTAATTGGATACTTGAACTTGTGACAGCATCAGGTATAGATTTACCCTTTAAATCGATAGAAAAAAACAAAATAAATGCCGAGTTTAATAATTTTAAATATGGTATAACTTGTGATAAAGGATCTGCAAAAAAATCAGAAGATGCATCCGGTGCCGTATTCCAGATTATTCCTTCGAATAATTTACTAATTATTAATTGTAAAAATTCCAACTAAATAAACTATTGATGAAGACATTTAATTCTTTTTTTATTCTTTTGTTTTTGTTGTTTCCTATTGTTTTGAATTCTCAGAATAATAAGAAATATATAAAAAAGCAGAGTAGCTTTAAGAATATCGAAAAGAAATTCTTAAATCCTGATAATAAATACAGGTCGTGTCCTCTATTAGTTTTTAACGAAATTATTACTGAATCTGAAATAGATAGAATGATCGATGATCTAAAAAAAAGTGGATTTGGTGGTTTTTTTATTCATCCTCGACCAGGATTAGTAACCGAATATAAGTCTGATGAATGGTATTCCCTATATAAGTATGCCGTTAAGAAAGGGAAGGAATTAGGTATGGATGTTTGGATTTATGATGAGAATTCCTATCCAAGTGGTTTTGCCGGAGGTCATGTACCATCTCAATATCCAGAATCTTATAATCAGGGACAGGGTTTGTTGTTAGAGAAAGTAAATTTATTACCAGAAAACTCTGATCAAATATATTTATGCTTACTTAAGCAAGGCAATTCTTTCATAGATATTACCCCTTCAATAAGTAACTATATTGGCAAAGAAGGAGATTATTATCTATATAAAAAAACATATTATCAAAAAAGTAATTGGCATGCCGGTTTTTCATATGTTGATTTACTAGTACCTGGTGTGACAGAAAAGTTTATTGATGTTACGATGAAAGGATACGAAAAATCCATTCAAGAATCATTTGGTAATGTTGTTCCTGGAATTTTCACAGATGAGCCAAATATTGTAACCTCAGGAGGTTTACGATGGACACCAGATTTATTTGATGTTTTTAAAAAGAAATGGGGATATAATTTACAGCCATATTTGCCACTCTTAAGCGAAGAGATTGGAGAATGGAAGATGGTTCGCTATCAATATATGGAAACATTACTACAATTATTTATTGATAGATGGGCTAAGCCATGGTTCAATTATACAGATAAACATAATCTCAAATGGACGGGACATTATTGGGAGCATGGATGGCCAAATATGAATGACGGTCCAGACAATATGGCTATGTATGCATGGCATCAAATGCCTGGTATTGATATGCTTTTTAACCAATTCAATGAGACTTCTCCTCAAGCACAGTTCGGGAATGTACGAGCAGTAAAAGAAGTGAGAAGTGTTGCAAACCAAATGAATTACAAACGAACTCTAAGTGAAACCTATGGTGGTGGAGGTTGGGATGTAACTTTCAAAGATTTAAAAAGATTAGGCGATTGGGAATATGTACTTGGTGTAAACTTTATGAACCAGCATTTATCGCATCAAACACTGAGTGGAGCTAGAAAATACGATTATCCTCCAGTTTTCACTTATCATTCACCTTGGTGGAACAATTATAAAATATTAAATGATTACTTTGCTCGATTATCATTCCTTTTAAGCGAAGGCACACAAAAAAACAATATAGTAGTCATTGAACCAAATTCAACATTATGGTGCTACTATTCTCATACCGGCAGTAACTCAAAATTAATGAAAATAGGAGAAAGTTTTCAAGCATTTGTTACTTCACTTGAAAAGAGTCAAGTGGAATTTGATTTAGCTTCTGAAAACATTATTAAAGATCAAGGGTCGATAAAGAACAAGAATTTTGTTATCGGCAAAGCATCCTATTCAACAGTAATACTCCCTCCATTCACAGAAAATATCAGTCGCCACACTTTTTTATTATTGGAAAAATTTATTAAAAACGGAGGTCGCGTTTTGTGTTTTAATACACCTGACAAAGTTGACGGTATTATTAATAACGATATTGCAAATTTATTAGATTCAGATGCTGTATCTCATTTTGACAGTTTATCTCAGGAGGTAATTGAAAAAACAGTTTCTAAAAACGATATTCATTTCACTTATAAAGACGGAAACTTATTTCATCATCGCAGAGAATATTTGGATGGAGAGCTGCTTTTTCTTGTAAATTCATCAATGGATGAAAAAACCATTGGGCAACTTTCTCTACCAAAAGGAAGATCCATATTTGAATTAGATGTTTTTACGGGAAACATTTATTCTTATCCATTTAAAGAAAAGAATAAAAACCTGGTAACTCATTTTGAAATTGAACCCGCAGGAAGTTTAATGCTTTTTATAAGTGATGATAAGAATAAGAAGTATCCAATGAAGAAACAGCTTAATGTATCTGAAACTATACCCGCTATAAATAAGACTAAGATTAAAAGGCTTCAAAATAATGCATTCCCTATTGATTTTTGTGATCTTATTTTAAATAATGAGAGCTTCAAAAACATTCATGTTTCAGATGCAGCAGATAGAGTGTTCAAAGCACATGGTTTTGAATCAGGTAATCCCTGGAATACATCAGTGCAATTTAAACGCAGTATTATTGAAAGAGACACATTTAAATCTGGAGGCTTTTCTGTAATATATCATTTCAATATAGATAATACCGTTGATTATTCAGCATTTAAGCTTGTCACAGAACGACCACATATTTTTTCAGTCAAAGTAAACGGAAGAAAGGTTTCGCCCATACCTAATGAATGGTGGCTTGATAAATCATTTGGAGTTTATAATATTGGAAACACATTAAAAGAAGGTATCAATGAGGTTGAATTGACTGTTAAACCAATGAGAATACTTGCTGAAATTGAACCAGTATATATTTTAGGAGATTTTGGTGTAATACCTGAAAAGAGTGGATGGAGTATTTCATCTCGAACAACTGAAATGAATTTTGGAAGTTGGAAAAAACAACGATTACCTTTTTATTCATGGGATGTAGAATATAGTAAAGAATATGACCTAAAGGATATAAAAGGGAATTTTATTGTAAAATTAGGTAAATGGGCGGGAACAGTAGCTGAAATATATGTGAATGATGAAAAGGTTGGCATTATTGGTTTTGACCCATTTACTTTGGACATAACATCGTTTTTACGTTCAGGGAAAAACAATATAGCAATAAGAGTTATTGGGAGTCATAAGAATTTATTAGGCCCTCATTATAAAAATCCAGCCAAGGGATTGGCTTCACCATGGCATTGGAAAGGTATAGAAAAGCCCATTGCAGGAGAAGATTATCAGTTGTTAGATTATGGGTTGTTTGAGGATTTTGAATTAATGCATTGATTTCAGAATTTAATTATCAAAAAATGAGCAAAATAGGTTTATTTAGTGTTGGTTTGGATACTTATTGGCCACAATTCAGTTCTTTACTTGGTAAACTAAATGGTTATCATGATAAAATAAAGAAAGAAATTGAAAACCATAATAATATTGAAGTAGTAGATGCCGGAATGGTTGACAACATCAATAAAGCTAAAATTGTTGCCGATTCTTTTTGTAGCAACAATGTTGAATTAATCTTTTTATTTGTATCAACCTATGCTTTGTCATCAACAATTCTGCCTATAGCACAGAAAGTAAAAAAACCATTTATCATATTAAATCTACAACCTGAAGAAAGAATAGATTATAATAAGTTTAATGCTTTGGAAGATTATGCCGAAAAGACGAGTTTATGGTTAGAACATTGTCAGGCTTGCTCAATTCCAGAAATCGCCGGTGTGCTAAACAAGGCCTCAATTAAATATGAAATTATTACCGGATTTTTAAATGATAAGAACGTTTGGAATGAAGTTGAAGATTGGCTAGATGCGACCATCGTATTAAATACGTTACAAAATAACAGGATGGGTATATTAGGAAATTATTACGGAGGGATGTTGGATGTTTATTCTGATCTAACCAAACATAGTATAATATTTGGGACCCATTTCGATATGATTGAAATGTGCGAATTAAAGACTATCAGAGATCACGTAACAGGTGATGAAATAAAAAATAAAGTAACTGAATTCCAGGAAGTTTTTGATATAGATAAAAAATGTATTCAATCTGAGATTGAACGTGCAGCGCTCACATCTGTTGCATTAGATAAATTGGTTGAGAATAATCAATTAAAATCATTAGCTTATTACTATGAAGGCCAAGAGGGTAACGATTATGAGAACATTGTAACATCTTTAATTGCAGGAAATACATTACTTACCGGCAAGAATATTCCAGTAGCAGGAGAATGTGAAATTAAAAATGCACACGCTATGAAGATATTAAGTGCTTTTGGTGCCGGCGGTTCATTTTCAGAATTTTATCTTATGGATTTTCAAGACGATGTAATATATTTAGGACACGACGGACCTGCACATTTTAAGATTGCTGAAGGTCGTGTCAAGCTTGTTCCATTGCCCATGTATCACGGAAAACCAGGCAATGGATTATCTATAGAAATGTCAGTAAAAAATGGCCCAATAACCCTTCTTTCAGTTGTTGAAAGTCACGATAATATTTTTTTATTAGCAGCAGAGGGTGAATCTGTTGAAGGTCCAACATTGGAAATAGGCAACACTAATAGTAGATATGCTTTTAATTGCGGAATCCGCGAATTTATTAATACATGGAGTAAACATGGTCCATCACATCATTGTGCTGTAGGAATTGGTCATATTGCTCACAAAATTGAAAAGTTAGCTCATTTACTCAATATTTCTTTTGTAAATATCTGTTCAAAAACAAACTAATTACATTAAAATGCAAAATATCAATATATTTCATTCATTTAAAGGAGTATTAATCTTATTAATCACGATCCTTTATAGTTTTACAATTAATGCAAAAGACATTAGCGTCCAAAATTTAACATGTGATTACAAGTCAAATCCTCTACTTGTTTCAACCACAACACCTGATTTTGGATGGCAAATTCAATCGGGAAAATCAGGAATTAAACAAACTGCTTATGCCATTGAATTATATTCTATTGAGAAAGGTAAAGAGAAAAGAATTTGGAAATCGGGAAAGATTAAATCCAATTTAAGTCAAAAAGTAAAATATAATGGGAAAACAACATTAATACCTGGTCAACAGTATAAATGGCGTGTTAGAGTGTGGAATAACAGAAATCAAAAATCAGTCTGGAGTAAAATGAGTTTTTTTAGAGTAGCACCATCGGACATTGAATCAAATGCTCAATGGATAGGTGCTATCGACAAAAAAGATTCAAAAATTCCTGAAGGAAGAAATTATCATGGATTATCTGCCTCATCCGAAGCTGGCATAAAATGGGAAAATACACATCCTCTTTCTGAAAGAAGTATCTATTTAAGAAAAGACTTCTCTACCAATAAGGAGGTAGAAGATGCTATCATATATGTTTCTGGTTTGGGACATTATGAGTTAACGCTGAATGGTGAAAAAATGGGAGATTCAGAGTTTGCTCCAATGTTGAGTGATTATGATAAAACGGTTTATTATAATGCGTATGATGTTACAAATCATCTAACAAAGGATAATACGATTGGTGTTCTTCTTGGAAATGGTTTTTTTAATGAACAGGGGGGTCGCTATAAAAAACTGCAAGTGAGCTTTGGACCACCTACCCTATTCTTCAAAATGATTATTAGATATAAAGATGGCACTAGAGAGGAGATTACTTCTAATAAGAATTGGAAGTACGCTCTAAGTCCAATTACGTATAACGATATGTTTGGCGGCGAAAGTTATGATGCACGACTGGAACATGTTGGTTGGGACAAGTCCGGTTTTGATGACTCTAACTGGAATAATGTGATTGTTCAAGAGTCACCAAAAGGAAAATTAAGACCACAAACTGCTGATCCAATAAAAATCATGGAAACATATGACGTGAAAAGCAGTAAGTTAGTAGGCAATTCTTATGTCTTTGACATGGGACAAAATTTATCAGGTTTTCCTATGATTAAAGTGAAAGGTAAAAAAGGAGATGTAATAAAATTAACTGTAGGAGAAAATATAAATAATGATGGTTCTGTTAATCAATCTCAATCTGGTGCTCCACATTTTTATGAATATACACTGAAAAGTACTGAAGAAGAGATATGGCATCCTCGCTTTTCTTATTATGGGTATCGCTATATTCAAGTTGAAGGGGCAAAGCCAGAAGTAAACAATGACAACCGAAATTTACCACTATTATTAGAGTTAAAATCGTGTTTTACATACAATTCAGCTCCACAAACAGGTTATTTTCATAGCTCTAATGAAATTTTTAATGATGCTCACAGAATAATTATTAATGCAATAAAAAGTAATATGCAAGCTGTATTCACAGATTGCCCACACAGAGAAAAATTAGGATGGCTTGAAGAAGTTCATTTAAATGGTCCGGGATTGTTATATAATTTCAATTTGACAAGTTTTGCTCCAAAAATCATGCAAGACATCCGTGATGCTCAACTCCCCAATGGACTTGTTCCGGACATTGCACCAGAATATGTGATTTTTGATGGTGGTTTCAGAGATTCGCCAGAATGGGGAAGCACAGCTGTGATCTTTCCTTTCATGTATTATGAATTTTATGGAGACAATTCACTGATTGTTGAATATTATGATGTAATGAAAAAATATGTCGATTATCTTTCTTCTACCGCCACTAATCATATTGTTTCTCATGGACTTGGTGATTGGTATGACTATAATGTAAATTTCCCTGCCGGAACTTCAAGAAATACACCTATCCCTCTATCTGCTACAATGCATTATTATATGGATATTGATTATCTTGTGCAAGCATCAGAAATGCTAAAAAAAGAAGAAGATATTGCATTTTATAGCGATCTAAGAGAAAAAGTAAAAACAGCATACAACAAAGAGTTTTTTAATGAAGACACCAAGCAATATGGTACTGGCAGTCAGGCCTCAAACGCCATGTCTCTGTTTATTAATGTTGTTCCTCCGGAATTCAAACGAGATGTATTGAATAATCTTGTTGAGGATATAAAGAATCATGGCTATAAATTAACAACAGGGGACGTTGGGAATAGATATTTATATCAGGTTTTATCTGAAAATGGACTTGATGATATTATGTATAAAATGCATAATCATAAAGAAGTACCAGGTTATGGATTTCAAATTCAGTTTGGTGCTACTACACTTACAGAGCAGTGGGATCCCCGAAATGGAAATTCATGGAATCATTTTATGATGGGACAAATTGAAGAATGGTTTTACAAATCTCTTGCAGGGATAAATGTAGATAACGCTTCAAATCTTGGTTTTCAAAACATTGTAATTGCTCCAAAACCTGTTGGTGACTTGAAGTTTGTTGAGGCTCACTATAATTCTTTATATGGTAAAATATCTGTCGATTGGAAAATTGAAAATGATAATTTCACGATGAATATTTCCATTCCTGAAAACTGTAAAGCCAAGGTTTATTTACCAGGAGAAAAGGTTTTCAAAGAGGTGGGAGGTGGATATTATTCTTTCTCGAAAAATTTAAAAAATTAAAGAGATGATGATGAATATCAAATACATACTTCTTTTTGTGCTATGTTTGTTCAATTACGGTCTTTTTGGTCAGGAAAAGGAAACGACTGTAGAGGAGGTCTATCTTTACGATAAGATAAAAGAACAATCTGAAGAGGAACATACTCAGGATGCTTCTTTTGGACTTTTGATTAGAAAGGTTACTAATCCTACATTCACGGCTTTTATTCCACAAAACAATGATTTAAAAAGTGCTGTTATTATTTGTCCGGGTGGAGGTTATCATACTCTTCTCATGGAACGGGAAGGATTTAATGTTGCAAAAGAATTTACCAAACTTGGAGTTGCAGCATTTGTCCTTAAGTACAGGTTACCAAACGATATTACAAAAGACGACAGACCTTATGCACCATTGAAAGATGCTCAACAGACCATTTTCTTAATCAGAAAAAATGCTAAACAATGGGGTATTAATCCAGATAAAATTGGGATTATGGGATTTTCGGCTGGAGGGCACCTAGCGGCATCATTAGGCGTTCATTATGATTCTATATTAATAGAAAACAATCAAAAAATAAACTTGAGACCTGATTTTATGATATTAATCAATCCAGTTATCAGTTTTTCAGAAAGTATTGGTCATATCGGTTCAAGAGATAACTTACTCGGTCAATTTCCAAATAAGGAGAAAGTAACTTTCTTTTCAAATGAATTACATGTAAATAAAGATACTCCAAAAAGTATTCTTATCCACACAAATGATGACAGTGTTGTTAATGTCAAAAACAGTTTGAATTTTTACGAACAATTAAAAGACAATAATGTACCGGTTGAATTACATATTTATTCACGTGGGAACCATGGATTTATTCAAATTCCTGAATTCGACGAATGGTTTAACAGGTGCGTTCATTGGATGAAAATTGAGAAAATCATTGTAAAATAATATCAACTTTAAAATGAATAGAATAAAAACTATATTGATTTTTCTGATAATATGTCAGATTATTGCAGCACAAAAAGAAAAAGTATTTTCTGATGTGCACGACAAGCTTTTGCCTGCTCATTCAGCAATAATAAATGGGCATATCGGCAACAAGCTGAATGCCTCATATAATAATAGAATATTGGCACAAGATGTTGATGTACTCATTCATCCTTTTACGATTAGAGATGAGCACAGTTGTTGGCAAGGTGAGTTTTGGGGGAAATGGTTTACTTCTGCAGCCTTAGCTTACAAATATAAACCCACTACTGAATTACTTGAAGTGTTGAAGAAAGCCGCTTACGGATTGATAGAAACGCAAACTTCCGATGGATATATCGGGAATTATGCTCCCGAAAGTCATCTGAAAGCATGGGATATATGGGGCCGCAAATATGTTATACTTGGGCTAATTGCTTTTTATGATATTTCAAAAGATAAAAAAGTGTTAGATGCAGCCTCTAAAGAAGCAGATTTTCTGATAAAGGAATTGAACGAAAAAGAGTCCAAAATAATAAAAATGGGCAATCATAGGGGAATGGCGGCATCTTCAGTTTTGGAACCTATGACACAACTTTATGTGAGAACCGGGAATAAAACGTACCTTGATTTTGCTGAAGAAATTGTTCGTCAATGGGAATTACCGGAAGGGCCTCAACTTATTTCGAAATCAAAAATTCCTGTTGGGAAAAGATTTCCAAAGCCTGCACCTGATAATTGGTACGGCTGGGAACAAGGACAAAAAGCGTATGAAATGATGTCATGCTATGAAGGATTGTTAGAATTATATCGATTGACCGGAAAAGAAGAATACAAAACTGCAGTTGAAAACACATGGCAAAGCATTATTGATTCAGAGATTAATATTGCAGGATCTGGAGCATCAGTAGAGTCCTGGTTTTCAGGGAAAGATTTACAACAATTTCCAATAGAGCATTATCAGGAGACTTGTGTAACCGTTACTTGGTTGAAGTTGAATCAGCAACTGTTGCGTCTTACCGGCGAAACAAAATATGCAGATGCCATTGAACAAACTTTTTACAACGCATTACTCGGTTCTATGCGACCCGATGGCTCGGATTGGGCAAAATACACTCCATTATCAGGACAACGCCTTAAAGGATCCGAACAATGTGGAATGGGGCTAAACTGCTGTAATGCAAGCGGTCCGAGAGGATTGTTCACTATCCCGCTTACTGCTGTTATGCAAAGTAACGAAGGTGCAACTGTAAATTTCTTTATTGATGGAGAATACGAAGTAATGACACCTAAAAAAGCTATCATAAACTTGATACAACAAACAAAATATCCAGTTGAAGGGAAGGTTGATATTAAATTGGAAATGAAGAAATCCGAAACAATGACATTGGCATTTAGAGTTCCATCTTGGTGTGAAAAAGTGTCGGTTATGGTCAATGGAGAAGCGATACAAAATACAGTTGCAGGCGGTTACCTAAAGATTAATAGATTATGGAAAGATAACGATTCAGTTTCGATTAATTTCGATTTAAAAGCTAAACTACATCGCATTGGAGATCGAGAAAAATACATAGCAATTACTCGTGGACCTATTGTACTTACGCGAGATGAACGTTTGTTTGGTCCACATCTTGAAGCCATTCTTACACCATTGTTAAACGATCAAGGAACAATCGAACTAACTCCTGTAAATAAAGCAAATCCTGATATTTGGATGACCTTTTCTGCACGATTTTCACCTGAGTCGTACGCTGAATATAATTCACAACCTATAGATATTGAATTATGTGATTATGCTTCAGCAGGGAATGCTAAGAACTTATTCCCTTTCTTTAAAGTCTGGCTTCCACAGTTATATGATCCAAGAAAATAGAAATAGTAATAGTAATAGAAAAAAATAAGAAAATGAGAATAAAAATCTTTAAGTTGGTATTCGTTCTTTTAATAGTTGCAGCAACTTATTCCCAAGCTGCAAGCAGTATTACGCCAGTAGATTTAAAGTGTGAATATCTTTCTAATCCTGAAGGACTAGATGAATTACATCCTCGTTTTAGTTGGACTTTGTCTGCAATGAACGATTCTGAATATGGACAGAAACAAACAAGTTATCGTATATTAGTTAGTCGTTCATTAGCCAAACTGGATAAGAATTTGGGAGATATGTGGGATACGGGATGGACATCTTCAGACCGCATGCAACTTATTGAATATAAGGGGAACCCACTATTATCTGATAAAAATTATTATTGGAAAATATGCGTTAAAGATGAAAAAGGTCAACAATCCGCATGGAGTGATCCTGCGCAATGGAGCACCGGACTTTTTTCACAATTTGATTGGTCGGCAAAATGGATTGGCACTGATCAACTATTTGATCCTTCGCAAAGAGAATGTAATGTAGAAGACCCATGGTTACGCAAAACAATAAATATTGATGAGGCACCAGGTAAAGCTACAATGTTTGTTGCTTCAGTAGGTTATCATGAATTATTTGTAAACGGAATTAAAATAGGAGACCATGTGCTTGCGCCTGCAGTAAGCGATCATACCAGACGTGCAAGATATATTGCATATGATATTGCTAAGGCACTTAAACCAGGAAAAAATGTAATTTCATTATGGCTGGGAGCCTCTTGGTCAATTTTCGCACCATATATAACATCTGACAAACCGCGTACCCCTATTGTAATTGCACAAGCAGACGTTTATAACTGTAAAGGTAAGAAAATCAGCAGGATTGTAACAGATAATTCTTGGAAAACCCATTCAAGTCCAAATAAACTATTAGGAACTTGGGAGTTTGGAAATTATGGAGGTGAAATCTATGATGGAAATAAAGAAATAGAAGGCTGGAATACAATCGGTTATAATGATTCATCTTGGGATCAGGCAATTGAATATGCTCCGAAACTGACTTTATCAGCACAAAAGATGGAAACAAACAAATTGTTTGAGGAAATCAATCCTATAAGTATTGAAGAACGTGCAGACGGTACTTATCGCGCGGATATGGGTGTAAATTTTGCTGGTTGGACCCAAATAAACGTATCCGGTGAACCAGGTACACTAATCGATTTTCTCTATTCAGAACGAGAACAAGATGAAATGACATTCAGAAATCATAGTGCTTATAAAATTGGTCCTTCAGGAAAAGGCACTTTCCGACATCATTTTAACTATGCATCCGGCAGATGGATTACAATAAAAGGGATGAAATCAAAACCTCAGCTTTCGGATATTAAGGGATGGCAAGTCCGTACTGCTTACGAATCTGCCTCAACGTTTGAGAGTTCCGATCCCTTGCAAAATTGGATACATGACCGAATAAATTGGACTTTCCGTAATCTGTCGATAGGTGGTTACATCGTAGATTGTCCTCAGCGAGAGCGATTTGGTTATGGAGGAGATGCGCATGCTACTAGCGAAACAGGAATGTTTAATTATAAAATGGGAGCATTTTATTCCAAATGGTTAGAAGACTGGCGTGATGTTCAGGGCACTGAACCGATGGTAGGAGATATGAATAATCCAGAATGGGCACACAAACAAGTAAGTAGTGGTCGCTTTTTGAATAATGGCGTTCTTCCTCAAACCGCGCCGACTTATCATGGTGGCGGCGGACCGGCTTGGGGCGGAATAGTTGTTACTCTACCTTGGCTTTTATATCAACATGAGGGAGACACACGTGTACTTGAGACAAATTTTGAAATGATAAAAGAATGGATTGCATTCCTTCAATCGAATACTGAAAATGATATGTTAAAGAGATATGGCGGAGGTTGGGATTTTCTTGGGGATTGGCTTTGGCCCAATGCTACAGCTGAAGGTATGAACAATGATAAACCAGAAACTTTATGTTTGAATAATTGCTATTGGGTTTATAACTTGCGAACCGGCGCTAAAATAGCCAGAATTATTGGTCGTACAAAAGAAGCAGAAGAATGGGAAAAGCAAGCTGAGGCATCAAGTAAGGCAATTCATGCAAAGTTCTATAATCCTGATGATCAAAGTTATTCCGATAAATCGATGGCAAATCTGGCAGCAGCTCTTTATGGAGGTGTTGTACCTCCAGAATTGCATAAGACTGTAATGGACAGACTCGAAAAAGAAATACTTATAAACAATAAAGGTCATATTGATGTAGGAATTACCGGGGGAGCTATGCTCTTCAAGGTTTTACGTGATGAAGGAAGAGATGATTTGATTTATTCTATGACTTCGCAAACCACCTATCCCAGCTGGGGGTTCATGCGTGAAAACGATGCTACGACTATTTGGGAAATGTGGGAGAAAGACCTGCCGGGACATTCATTATTACATAGTTCATATCTGTATCCGGGAGCATGGTATATTGATGGCGTGACTGGAATCAGAAGAGATGATTCAAAACCAGGATTTCAGAAATTTATCATAAGAGTACCTAAGCTCAGTGAATCGCAATTAAAATGGGCAAAGGCCTCATTTGATTCTCCGGCAGGTATGATAAAGTCTGAATGGAAACGTGAAAACGGTAGTACCACGCTTAATATTACCGTTCCTCCCAATTGTAAATCAACCGTTTACTTTCCAGATGAAAAGGGTAGAGAAACTAAAGAGTCGACCGGTATTGCGAAAATCGTTGGTAAAAAAGACGGATATATACTTTTTGAAGTGCCGTCAGGTAAATATTTTTTCACCAACTAAATAAATTTAATTATATTTACATTTTAATCATATATTCTTAACTCTTACAATATGAAACATTTTACAGTATTAATTGCCATCTTTGTCTTAATCTTGTTTACAGGTTTTGACAACCAAAAATCGATGACTACAGCTCTTAAAGTTGAAATGCAGGAAAACCCTCAAGGAATCGCTACATTACAACCACGCTTTTCTTGGAAGATTTCATCTACAGAGTCAGATCTTAAACAGATTTCATACCAGATTCAGGTAGCTTCATCATCAAAAGATCTTAAAAAGGGGAAAAATCTATTATGGGATTCTGGAATTGTTACTAGCGAACAGTCTCATTTAATCTCTTATAATGGAGATGCTCTGAAATCAAAAGGAAAATACTACTGGAGGGTAAGGGTTATTACAAATCAAGGAAAAAACGATTGGAGTGATATAAACCAATGGTCGATGGCTATATTAAATAGCAATGAATGGCTAGCAAAATGGATTGGTGAAAATTCGCTCTCAAATGCAAAAGAGACTGCTAAAGATAATACTCGATTAGCAGCTCGATATTTACGAAAACCATTCGAGGTAAAAAGAGATATCAAACGTGCAACGATATATATTTCGGGACTGGGTTCTTATGAAGCAGCTATAAATGGGAAAAAGATCTCAGAAGATGTGCTCTCCCCCACTCCTTCTTGGTATCCGGACAGGGTTTATTACAATGTGTATGACGTAACATCACTCATTCAAAAAAAGGCAAATCTACTAAGTGTTACTTTGGGAAATGGTCGGTTTTTTGGAATGCGCGGCAATGAAACAATGATGTTTGGCCTACCTCGATTAATAACACAATTGGAAATCGAATACAAGGATGGCACTTTTGATAGAATTGTGAGTGATGAATCATGGAAGGTTACTTCTAAAGGTCCTATTGTAGCGAACAATGAATTTGATGGTGTAGAGTACGATTCAAGATTAGAGCTTATCGGCTGGGAATCTGCCAAATACAATGATTCAAATTGGAAAAATGCAGATATAATGGAAGCTCCGAAGGGGAAACTTACAGCTCAACCTAATCCAAATATCAGGGTTCAGGATGAAGTCACTCCTGTGGGTATAACAAAACTATCTGATGGCAAATATATTCTGGACATGGGACAGAACATGGTTGGCTGGTTGAAAGTTAACAGTTTAACAGCAACTAAAGGTAAACCTATTGTCTTCAGATTTGCTGAAACGCTAAATGCTGATGGAACCATTTATCTTGCAAATATCCGTACAGCAAAAGTTAGCGATATTTACACCCCTGCAAGAGATGGTGTGTTTACTTGGGAACCTTCATTTACATATCATGGATTCCGATATGTAGAGATCTCGGGACTCAATTATCAACCCAACTTGACTGATTTCACAGGTAAAGTAACTTACGATAAGATGGAAACTACCGGTCATTTTGAAACATCTAATAAAGTTATCAATCAAGTATTTAAAAATGCATATTGGGGTATACGCGGGAATTATCGTGGAATGCCTACCGACTGCCCTCAACGGGATGAGAGAATGGGTTGGCTTGGTGATCGTGCAACGGGTTGTTTTGGCGAGGCTTTCATCTTTGATAATGCAGCACTTTACAGTAAATGGGTTCAAGATATCGAGGATTCTCAAAGTCCTGAGGGAGCCATTTCGGTTGTTTCACCCAGATTCTGGACTATTTATAATGATGATGTGACATGGCCGGCAGCATATTTTTATGCAATGGACATGTTAAATAAACAATATGGAGACGCTGCACCGATCAAAAAACACTACAACTCCATGAAGCGCTATATGGAACGTATGCAGAAGGTATCTATGAAGGATTATATCCTGACAAAAGATACCTATGGCGATTGGTGTATGCCACCTGAAAGGCAGGATCTTATTCATTCACAAGATCCAAGTCGTAAGACTGCTGGTCCTGTATTAAGTACAACAATGTATTACAGTCTGCTAAATTTAATGATCGAATTTGCAGAAATCACAGGAAATGAAGCTGATATCCCCGGATATATTGACCTTATTGAGAAGATTAAAAATGCATATAACGCACGATATTTTAATACTAATTCCGCAAAATATGATAATAATACAGTAACAGCTAATATTCTATCATTACAATTAGGATTAGTACCGGAAGGATTTGAAGAAAGCGTCTTTAAAAATATTGAACAAACGACTGAAGTAGATTTTAACGGACATGTTAGTACGGGAGTATTAGGAATTCAACAACTTATGAGAGGGCTCACAGAGCATGGTAATGTAGATCTTGCATATAAAATAGCAACGAACGAGACCTATCCAAGTTGGGGATATATGATTAACAATGGAGCTACAACCATTTGGGAATTATGGAACGGCAATACAGCTGATCCGGCAATGAATTCTGGTAACCATGTTATGTTATTGGGAGATTTGATTATCTGGTATTATGAAGATTTGGCAGGTATTAAAAACGCACCTGGAAGTATTGCTTTCAAACAATTGTTCATGGAACCAAAATTTCCTGAAGGTCTTTCTCATGTAAATGCTTCCTACAACTCGGTATACGGGGAGATTAAAAGTGAATGGAAGAAAGAAAACAATCACTTTGAATGGGATATTACAATACCTGGTAATTCATCGGCGATATTGAAATTGCCTAAAGAATTGAATATCGATACTCCAAAACAAAAGGGCGTTCTAAATGTGAAAGAAACCGCATCAGGTATTGAAATAACTGTTGCATCAGGCACTTATCATATTACAAGCAAATAAATAATTAATACAAAAGTATAATGTTCTTAAAAAAGCTAACAAATATTATAGTAGTTATATCTCTACTTTTCAATTTCGTATTTTGTAGTAATGCTCAAAACAAGACAACCGTGACATCCCTTCGTTGTGAGTATTCCGAAAACCCAATTGGAATAGATGAATTACATCCGCGTTTTACCTGGATATTGCAGTCAGAAAAAAAGAATATAGTTCAATCCGACTATCAGATTCAAGTAGCCACGTCTCCTGAATTATTGGAAAAAGGCGCACCTGACATCTGGCAATCTGAAAAAACAGCTTCTGATATGCAGCTGGCATCGTTCATCCCATCAAATAAACTGAAAAGCTTTCAGAAATATTATTGGAATGTTAAAATATGGACTAAATCGACAGCAAAACCAATCATCTCTGAAACAGCGACTTTTGAAACTGCAATGATGAACAGAACGGATTGGTCTGCTCAATGGATCACCGACTCATTTGATAAAGATGCTGAACCGGCTCCCCTATTCCGAAAAGCTTTTGAAACTGACAAAGAAGTAGATTATGCACGGATGTACATTTCCGCTCTGGGTTATTATGAAGCGTATATTAATGGCAATCGTGTTGGGAAGAACTATTTAGATCCAGCTTATACACATTTCAACAAAAGAGTTTATTATGTTGTGCACGATGTTACAGATTTATTGAATCGTGGTGAAAACATAATCAGTTCAGTAATAGGTAACGGTTGGTTTAATGAGCAGAGCGTGGCTGTATGGGATTTCCACAAAGCATCGTGGCGTGATCGTCCAAAAATGATTTGTGAATTACACATACACTATACCGATGGAACAGTGAGTAAAATTGTTACGGACGGTTCATGGAAGACCAATACCGGAGCCTATATTTACAATAATATTTATAGTGGCGATATGTATGATGCTCGTCTGGAAGAAAAAGGTTGGAAGAAAGCCGATTTTGATGACCGTCGTTGGAAAGATGTGAAGATTACGGAGATGAATGCAGCAGCATTTCAAGCGCAAAAATTACCACCAATTCAATCTACTAAAGAAATTGAACCAGTAAAATTTAAAAAGTTTGACAACACTACCTACGTTTATGATTTTGGCGAGAATTTTGCCGGATTTGTAAGGATTCGCGTAAAAGGAGCTAAAGGAACAAAACTACAAATTAAACATGGTGAACTTTTGGATAGCGTTGGTCGGTTGAATCAGGGAAATATTAATGTATATTATCATCCTGTTCAAGAGAAGGAGATATTCCAAACAGATGTATTCATACTTAACGGTAATGATGAATATGAAGTATATCAGCCATCATTCACCTATCATGGATTCCAGTATGTTGAAGTAGTGAGTGATAAACCAGTAGAACTCACAAAGGAAAGTCTCACGGGACTTTTTGTTCACACAAATGTTGATCCAGCAGGCAGTTTTTCCTGTTCAGATGAAACACTTAACAAACTTTGGAAAGCCACTAATCAGTCGTATTTAAGCAATATGCATAGCATCCCTACCGATTGTCCTCAACGTGAAAAAAATGGCTGGACAGCAGATGCGCATGTGGCAACTGAATTAGGTTTGCTTAATTATGATGGGATTCTCTTCTATGAAAAATGGATGAACGATTACATTGATAATCAACGTGAAAACGGCTTGATATCTGGCATTATCCCGAGCAGCGGATGGGGATTTGGCGATTGGCCCGGACCAGTTTGGGATGCAGCACTCTTTATTATTCCAAATGAGTTGTACAATTACTATGGCGACAAGCAGACCATTATGCGATTGTATCCTACTATGGAAAAATATCTGAATTATATAACTACCAAAGAAGTAGATGGATTATTAAATTTTGGTTTGGGCGACTGGCTTACATTCAAGGCCCAAACGCCGAACACCTTCACATCTTCTGCTTATTATTATCAAGATTACAAGTTAATGGCACGCTTTGCCGAAATTATTGGCAAAGATTTTAAAGCATACAGTGAGAAAGCCGAGTCAATAAAGGCGCTTATCAACAAACAATTTTACAATAGCGAAGCAAACATTTATGCAAATGGTTCACAAACTTCTCTGGCTCTGGCGCTTTATTTAGGATTAGTTCCCGCAGGAGATGAGCAGAAAGTAGCAGATAAATTGGCAGAAACGATTAAAGCTAACAACGGTTTTGGCGATTTTGGTCTTTTAGGTACTAAAACTGTTCCAAGAATGCTCACGCAATACGGTCATGGTGAAATCGCTTTAAAAATGATTACACGTCCGGAGTCACCATCGTGGGGGAATTGGGTTGATTCATTGGAATTTACAACATTGCCCGAGACATGGACATTAAACCCAAAATTCAATGATGCATCGCTTAACCATGTGTTCTTTGGAGATATCAGTGCATGGATGTACCGTTATTTGGCAGGGATAAATTATGACAGTCAAAATCCCGGATTCAAGCATATTGTTATTCAACCCTATTTCATTGAGGGCATTGATTGGGTTAAAGCAGAATACAAATCTGTAAGAGGCCCCATTCGCTCAGAATGGAAAAGAAAAGGGAAGAGTATTTTGTTAAATATTGAAATTCCGGTTGGTACGACAGCAAGTGTAAAGATTAACAATAAGGTAGAGACTATTGGATCAGGTAAATATAGTTTTACCGTTAAATAATATCGAAAGACAACGCAGGAGAGTGAGACCATTGTGAAAGGAAGGTGAGAGCATCACCGAGGTTGATTTGGAAATTATCCGGAACAACCTCGGTGTTATTTCATGAATTTCCAAGAAATAATTCAGATTATCTTTGTAAAATCTTCGGATCAACCTCCGAGTATATTCATTTTTAAATTAGAAAAATGTTATCTTAATATGACCTTATGATTTCAGCTATCTTAAGATATTTCTAAAATTATAGGATGATTGCTTAATGACAATTCAACGGCATCGCAATTTTTATATTGTTTTATTTCTGTTATACCCTTTGTGGGATCATAGATTTTTATGGTTTTAAATTTCTTATCTAAATGAACAGTTATGTCATCAGTTCCACCACTTTTAAATCTTTCGCCCCAAAGAATAAGTAAGAAGTGTCCATTATTCTTTTGCAGTAACAGATCATGAGTTGTAACAGGCTGATCAGGAATTTCATAATCGAGCTTACAGAGTTTACCAGCACCATTCTCATCGGCTAAAATAGTTGTAAAATTGTGAAGATAATGAGCTGCTTTTTTGGGTTTATAATCAAGCGTATAAAAAGCAAATGATTCGTGAGCCGGTTCGTTGGCACGTCCTTTGAGTAGATAAATGGCAGTGTGTTTCCATCCTTGCTTAAATTGTGAGAGATACAAATTCAAATATAAGCATGCCTGAATTTCTTCTGTTACTCCTAACTTTTCATTTACAGAAAATCCAGTTTCAGTAGTCACTCGCGGAAGATTAATCAGTTCTTGATCGGAATAACCTATATATTTTTTTAGCCATGAAGTTCCGTAATTTCCATATAAGCCATCGACAGGACAGTCCTTCGTGGGACTCGAGCTGAGCCATGTTTGATTGTCGTGCAGTCCAGGCCAACTTGGGTGGGTGATATAATTGTGACAGTTTGCATAATCTGCATATTGTGTGCCTGCAGGCATAAGAGTTTCTGCTTCATCGGGAATGGTAAGAAATTGCAAACCAACGTTATCGACCTGCGCCCCGTTTTCGCTTATAGACCAAACCGGATAATTCATTAAGACCGCGTCATTTTTTGCAGTCGCATATAAATCACGATGCAATTTTGCTACCGGCAACCAGGAATTATCGCTTCCTCCAAGTTCACCTTGATAAGAAATCTCCCAATTATTAGGTTCATTTGATCCTTCTAAAGCTAATAATGCACCCGCTGTTGCCAAACGTTTTGCATCTGACAGAAGTCGGTCGATATCAGAATGTCCACTTAACATGCCATAACTGTAAACGACCCCAGTTTGATTGTGAACTTTAATAAAATCCTCTATTGCCACATCGTCTTCAAAACCGACTCTCAACCAACGCAAACCGGTGTAATCAAGGCATTTGATGGTTTCTTCAACAGTTTCGCCTCGTCCTCCAACTGAGGAACAAGCACCCATACTGTTCAAGAACTCTGTAATGTCTATGGCTGTGACCCCTCTTTCATTCAATTGAGATTTCACGCCATTGCAACCCGCTATGATACAAAGAATTAATGTGAATGAGATGAATGTAATTAATCGATTCTTCATGTTTATTTATCCGTATTTTAAACTAAAGTATTTTATTAAATAATCTAAATGAAGAGCAAATATACCAGTTTATCACGATTTACTAATAGCTTCATATATAAATTTAAAAGGAGTTATTGTTTAAGTGTATTTATACCAACTCGAAATTTTGTTATCATCATATAATTAACTAATTTTGACCTTACTTCATGAAATTGGGTAACTCAAATTTGTATCACATTTAAACAACAAACGAATCGTCATGCCAAAACAAAAAAAACTAATTAATGTGCTATTAATCTGTTTCTTCGCTATGTTTGGAAATCTTTATGCACAACAGCAAATCAATCCTGATATTTTATATAAGATTGTCAGTCCTTCCGGCTTTGTAATTGACAACAAACAATCGACTGACAATGAAGCTAAAATTTATCTTTCAAAAGATAAAAAAGGAGATGAAGGTCAGCTGTGGAAAATCACTTCAAGAGCTAACGATTATTATACTATATCAAACCCTTTTAATAACAAGAGCATTGACAACTTTAATATTTCATCGGGAAATGGCAATCCCATTATTCAATGGGATGATGCTCCAGGCAACTATAATCAACATTGGAAATTTACAGTTACAGGTACCGGAGCTTATACAATAATTCAACGTAATAGTGGTATGCAGCTGGCTTTTTCCGGTGATGATGCGATAGGAACGCAGATGTATCAGTTGCCAAATGTTTTGCAGACCTGGCGATTGGTGCCTACAAATGTAAAAGTTCCTAAAGAGAGAGCGGTTAAACGTAGCAAAAACAATTGGGAAAACGAGACAATTTTTGCTGTAAATAAAGAGCAAGGACATGCAACTTATATTCCTTTTTCTTCTGTTGAAAGTCTGAAAGCGGACAAAAGTTTTGACAAACCATGGGAAGAACCGTCGTCAGATCTTTACATGACGTTGAATGGTAATTGGAAATTCAATTGGGTAAAACAACCATCGGAACGCCCTATGAATTTCTATAAATCAAATTTTGATGTATCGTCATGGAAAGAAATTCCTGTGCCTTCGAATTGGGAGATGCATGGATATGGCACACCTATTTATACAAATATAACATATCCATTCAAAAACAATCCTCCATTTATTCAACCCCAAAAAGGGTACACGAATGAATTTGAGCCAAATCCTGTTGGTTCGTACCGCCGTGATTTTGATATCCCGGTCGATTGGGATGGTAAAGAAGTTGTTTTACACTTTAATGGAGTTTACAGCGGTTTTTTTGTATGGATTAATGGCAAGGAAATTGGCTATAGTCAAGGTGCTAACAATGATTCCGAATTTATAATAACGGATTATGTGAAACCAGGGAAAAACACCATTGCAGTTCAGGTATTTCGTTGGACTGATGGTAGTTACATTGAAGACCAGGATATGTTCCGTTTAAGTGGCATCCATCGCGATGTTTATTTATATGCTACACCAAAAGTGCATGTGAGAGATTATAATTTACTTTCTGAATTTAATGGGGATGATTTATCGTCTGCAGTCTTTAAGATGAAAGCTTTTGTAAAGAATTTCGATAAAAAAAGCAGCAAATCAACGACAGTAAATGTTTCATTACTAGACCCTAAAGGTAAAGTGATTGCCAACCTTTCTCAGAATGTAAATACATTGAAAGGTAATGAAGAACAGGCACTTGAATTGCAGGGAAAAGTGACGAATCCTTTATTATGGTCGGCAGAAAAGCCGCATCTCTACACAGCAATAGTAACACTGAAAGATGATAACGGAAACGTGATGGAAGCCATGTCATCAAAATTTGGCTTTCGCAAGGTAGAAATCAAGAATAAACGAGTGTATATCAATAATGAGCAAGTGTTTTTTAAGGGTGCTAACCGACACGACACACATCCACTTTTTGGCAAGAGTGTTCCTGTGGAATCGATGATGCAGGATATTCTTATGATGAAGAAATACAACATGAATACAATTCGTACAAGTCATTATCCAAACCATCCTAAAATGTATGCAATGTTTGATTATTATGGATTGTATGTTATGGACGAGGCCGATCTGGAAAATCATGGTAATCATTCTATTAGCAATTTGGCATCATGGTTGCCTGCATTCAAAGATAGAATAGAAAGAATGATTCAACGCGATAGAAATCACCCATCTGTGATTTTCTGGTCTATGGGTAACGAAGGGGGAAATGGTATTAACTTTGAGGAGGTTAGCAATCTTGCTCGATTAATGGACCCTACTCGACCTGTTCACTACGAAGGACGAAATGAATCTGCTGATATGGATTCTCATATGTACCCCTCTCTGGATAGAATGATTGCTTTTGATCAACAGGATAGCGATAAACCTTATTTTTTATGTGAATATGCACATGCGATGGGAAATGCTGTGGGTAATTTGGCTGAATACTGGGATTATATTGAAAATCATTCTGAACGTATGATTGGAGGCTGCATTTGGGAATGGGTTGATCATGGAATTGTAAAATTTGGGGGTGAAAAACACCGGTTTTATTATGGAGGCGACTTTGGTGATAAACCAAATGATGGGGATTTTGTTTGTGATGGACTCACAACTCCGGACCGACGTGAGACCGCCAAATTACTGGAGGTTAAAAAGATATATCAATATATAAAGATCAGACCACTATCTCTTTCATCGGGTAAACTGGAGATTGAAAATCGATACGATTTCACCAACTTAGGTGAATTTGATATCGAATGGCAATTGATAAAAAATGGAGTAATGGTTGGTTCTGGAAACATAGACCCAATTTCATTGGCACCAAATGAGAAAATGTCGCTGACGATTCCTTACGATAGACGATTAGAAGCCGGAAGTGAATATTTTCTGAATGTTTACTTCAAATTGAAAGAGGATGTTAGCTGGCAAAAAAGAGGACATATAGTGGCTTCTGAACAGTTTGCGCTGAATAATCCTACAATTGTATCGGTAAAAAACACAACTGACATGCAAAAAATCCAGACTGAGGTGTCAGGTAAAAACCTGGTTATATCGGCAAATGGATTAAATGTAGTTTTCAATACTGAATCCGGCATCATGACTTCATTACAATTTGATGGGAAAGAAATGATCTATAACGGTAAAGGTATGGAATTGAATTGGTACAGAAGTACAAATAATGACAAATATGCTACACAGGCATATCACGATGCATCTTACAGTAATACTCAGTTTTCGTACCAGAAAAATGAAGATGAAAAATCGCTGACTATTCTATTGACCAAAACTGCTAAACTAAATTTTGAGCGACCAGTATATATTCCTTATCTGATTAAATATCAAATATATGCCGACGGAACAATTGATGTGGATGCAAGTTTTACTACTCCTTCAGTGAACTTTATTCATCGTTTGGGATTGCAAATTGTGCTTCCGGCCGACTATGAGAATGTTAAGTATTACGGACGTGGACCGCACGAAAATTATTCTGATAGAAAACAATCAGCTTTCTTTGGTTTATATGATACAACAGTTACCGGGATGGAAGCAGAACATTATGTGAGAGCGCAAAGCATGGGAAACAGGGAAGATATTCGCTGGTTTACAATTACGAATGCGAACAATAATGGACTTAAAATAACTTCGAAAGACGGTTTAAACTTTAGTGCTTTGCACTTTACAGATCACCAATTATGGGATGCTAAACATGATTTCATGTTAAATGAAATCCGCAAACCGGAAGTTTATCTAAACCTTGATTGTATTCAGCAAGGATTGGGAAATGCAAGCTGCGGACCACTTCCATTGGACAATTACATGATTCCACAAAATCAGAATGTTAGCTATTCGTTCAGAATTGAATCAGTAAAATAATTCTCACAGCAGAGCAAAACAAGTTTAGAATTTTAAATAGTTTATACTGAACACAATTGAGAAGTTTATTAATTTAATTAGTAAATTCTTAAACAGTTATTTTACACGTAAATTGAAACAAAAAAAGGAAATTTTGATAATGGAAAAGAAGACATTTTTATCTCGAAGAAACTTTCTTAAGGAATCTACAGTCGGTTCTATTGGACTGATTGGAGGAATTCCACTTATAAACGCTTGTACATCTCAAAAAAATGATAAAGATGAGATTAAACTTCCTCAGCTTTTAGATCAAGCACCGGATGGGAAAATTCTTAAAGCAGGATTAATTGGATGTGGTGGAAGAGGTACGGGTGCGGCCATCAATTTCTTGGATGCAGGGCCAAATCTTCAAATTGTAGCTTTGGGAGATGTATTTCAGGATAAAATAGACAGCTGTAGAGAACAGCTGAAAAAAGAAAGAAATGTTGAAATCGCGGACGAGAATTGTTTCGTTGGATTCGACAGTTATCAGAAGGTTATAGATTCCGGAATCGATGTTGTTTTATTGTGCACACCTCCGCATTTTAGACCTGCTCATGTTGAAGCAGCGGTTGACGCAAAAAAACATATCTTCATGGAAAAACCTATAGCTGTTGACCCTTTTGGAGTTAGAAAAGTATTAGCAGCCGTAAAAAGAGCTAAAACATTGAATATATGCGTAGTTAGCGGCACTATCCGACGTGTACAAAAAGACTATTTGGAAACAAGAAGAAGGGTTCTTAATGGTGAAATTGGAGAAATAAACGGAGCTCATATCATTCGAAACGGTGGCGCATTATGGTTTCGTAATAGAAAACCGGAGTGGAGCGATATGGAATATATGTTGAGAAATTGGGTGAATTTCTGTTGGCTTTCTGGTGATCATATTACAGAACAATTCATACATGAAATAGATGTAATGAACTGGTATATGGGTAAATATCCAGTAAAAGCATCTGGTTGGGGCGGACGACAAAGAAGGGTTACGGGTGATCAATATGATTTCTTCAGCATTGAATATTTGTATGAAAACGGAATGAGAACTCATTGTGCTGCGCGACAAATAAACGGTTGTTCGGATGGAAAAGTTGAACAGATCAATTGCTCAAATGGTTATGCAGAGGCTTCGGGTAAATTGTTTGATAAAAAGGGTAATGTTATATGGGAATATCCTCGTTTGGATGAAAAAGAATCTGCATCTGAATGGAATGTAAAAGATCCTTATGAACAAGAACATGTGAATCTAGTGTCAGCAATACGAACTGGAAAAGCAATAAATGATGGCGAAGATCAGGCTTATTCTACGCTGGTTACCATTATGGGAAGAATTGCAGCTTATACTGGCAAAGATATAACCTGGGATGAGATTCTCAATTCAGATATATATTTAGGTCCAAAAAAGTATGTTATGGGACAGGTGGAAAATATTCCTGAAACAATTCCTTTAGCAGGAACACCCAACAAAGAGTAATTAGTATTCAAATTATCTTATTGTAAAAATAAAAAGCTATCTAATTTACTATCAATACAATAAACAAATGGACAAAAACAGATTAAACTTCTGCTTTTGTCCATTATAATTAAATCATATATTTACGTTTAAAAAAAATAATTACAGATATGAAATAATAACATCCATTTCTTCTGATACTTTCTTCAAACGGTTTCTGTCTCCACCGTTTACTTCTGCGGTCAACCAACCGCCATTGTAATTAATTTCACTGACAGTTTTCATTACAACCGGCCAATTGTTGTCTCCCTCAAGTAATTCAACTTCAAAACCTTTCCACAATCCTTGATTGTTCATTAATTCACGACTGAACTCTTTGATATGTAGTTTCTTAATGCGCGAATTGAGAGTTTTTATCCAATGCTCTGGCCATCCATATCGTAACACATTGCCAATATCAAAATACCATCCAATAAGGGGATGATTAATCTCATCAACAAAACGTTTCGCTTCAACTGGACTCAAAAGGAAATTATTCCATACGTTCTCTAAACCAATTTGCATTCCTGTCTTTTCAACATACGGAATTAATTCTCTGATTGAATTTTGAGCTATGTTATATGCATCTTCGTATGAAACCTTATCACTGACAACACCTGGTACAACAAGAACCGTGTCACCACCGAGCTGTTTAACTTCTTCTAAAGATTTTGCAACAGATTGAATACATTTTGCCCTTACTTCAGGATCTGGACTCGATAACGGCACAGACCAATGATCCTTGTTCATCAAACTTGGTATCTCGATATTGGCTTTTTCTTTGGCTTCTAATATTTCAGAAATATTCATCTCTACGGGGCTGCTCAACTCAACTCCGTCAAAACCCAAATCTTTTACAAGTTTAAACTTATCGGTCATTGATAATTCTTCTTTTATCATCCCATAGTGCAAACCTTTTTTCATTATTATCTTCTCTTTGGAATGATTTTGTAAAGTTGGCGATTTATTCTCCAAAACCGATGCCGAAACAAGCGGAGTCACGATAGATGCTCCTGCCATAATGGCTGCAGATTTAATGAAATCTTTTCTATTCATGGATATTATTTAAATTCTTTAATTCCTGGTATTGCTATTGGCAAATCATATTGAGTATCAAAGGAAATATTTTCCGGGAATAGCATCTCTGTTGAATTCATTGCCTGATCAAAAGTAATAGTCTGACCTGAATAGGCGGCCATTCTACCTGCAATTGCCAACATATTTGAAAGTGTCATCCATTCTCCATCGTTCATTGGCTTGTTTGCTCTAATAGATGCAAAAAGCTCATCGTGTTCAACTTGATACATACCTCTTACTTTTGTTTGCTTATAAGCTTCTGCATCTGTAAACTTTGTTTCATCAGCATATTTCCAAGCATTTTTACCTGTAATTTTATGATCGCCAGTACGACAATCAACATAGCATCTTCCATCCTGTCCGGCTAATTCCACAGCATATGAAGGTGATGTTCCTTCTTGTTGACGGCAAAACATATAGATTTTTGCACCATCAGCATATTCGTACGTAATTCCAAAATGATCAAAGACATTGCCATATTTTGGATCGATTCTCTTTTGTCTTCCTCCTGTCCCACTAATCTTCAATGGTGCTTTATCTCCCATTGCCCAAGAAAACATATCTATACTATGAATGGCCTGTTCGACAATATGATCTCCAGACATCCAGCTATAATATAGCCAGTTACGAAGTTTATACTCCATATCTGACCATCCTTTCTGACGTTCTTTATACCATAATTCACTTGTATTATATGTTGCTTCTCCTCCTATAATATTACCAATCTGTCCATCTAATACTCGACCGAAAACTTCCCTTTTTGGTTGATGGTATCTCCAACAGAACCCAGATACTAATGAAAGATTCTTTGATTTGGCTTTTTTAGCTGCCTCCATTACTCTACGTAAACCGGGGGCGTCTACTGCAAAGGGTTTTTCACAGAAAATATGCTTATTTGCATTTACCGCAGCTTCTAAATGTAAAGGTCGGAAACAGGGAGGAGCAGCCAAAAGTACAACATCAACATCAGAATCAATAAGTTTCTGGTATGCATCAAGGCCAACAAATTTATTATTGTCAGAAACTTGAATTTTATTACCATACTTTTCTTTTAATGAATTGTAGGAACTATTCAAATGATCTTCGAATGCATCAGCCATTGCTGTTAAAACAACATTTGGGTCAGCATTCAACGCTTCACCTGCAGCACCTGTGCCTCTGCCTCCGCAACCTATAAGTCCCACTTTCAAAGTGTTACTATTAGATGTCCACATAGTTGATCCAAATGATGGTGATGTAACAACAGTGCCTAATGTGGCTAATCCTGCTGTCTTGATAAATTGTCTTCTGGAATAAGTCATTGTAATTAGTTTAAATATTATTAATTGTTTAACTTGTATTATTTTGTTAGCAAATAAAGGTATTGTATCAATAAAGGTGCAAATGCAAAAATATTTACTTTCTCCCAAAATAAGCGGAAAGCGAGGGATTCGAACCCCCGGTACAGTTGCCCGTACACTTGATTTCGAGTCAAGCCCGATCGACCACTCTGGCAGCTTTCCTTACTTGAGGTACTTACAAAGATAAAAAAATGGTCTTAATTATTTAAATTAAACATGATTTATTTGCAATTAAACAGACAAGACCTACAAAAAGAATCCTACTTAACAGCATTTAATGCTTCAGTAGTTGCTTTCAGCAAAGGTTCTATGGCAATTGGTTTCCTAACAGCATTCTTCATCCAAATCTGTGGAATGATTCGTCCTTGTAAGTACATTCGTTCGAATTCTTCAGCCAAGTTCTTTCCCTCAACTTGTTGCTCAACCTGAAAACTAATCAGGTGTCCAATAGGATAATTTGAAAGATATAAGGGATTGTCAATCATATGAGAATAAATAGCTAGAACAGGTTCATCTTTCCCGCCCAGAACATCTGAATAATACTTATTCCAAATATCTGTAGCTATATTGTTGATTGCCGACTTCAAATCTGCCGGGGTAGCATTAGGATTGGCGTACATCCATTCCCATACTTGCATGTCAACTAAAGAAACACCCATAATTTCATAACACCCCCAGAAAGCATCGAGTACTTCGTTATATTTATCCTCAAGATTCGGTTCCTTAACTCCAAGTAATTCCAAATCACGATTCTGAAATATAAAAGCTACTGCTTCTGTAAATGCCGTATTAGGAACACCGTTAAGCATGTAGTAATCAACATCGTTCATGGTTTGTGTCTGTTCAACACAATGTCCGAATTCATGAACAGCAATGTTGTAACCTTTGTAATCCATACCCTTTTCACCGATGCGTGTTCTTAGGTGAGCAACATCGTTGCGCATTGTAGCACCCCAAGCGTGACCAGCGCCACGCGATGCATCTACTTCAATGAGTGAACTGATTTGTTTTGCTTTGTCTGGTTTCCAACCCAATTTTACAAGTATATTAGGCAAATCAGCTTTAACAGCTTTTTCGTCAGGAAATTTAGCGGTAGTGATTGCTGTCAATTGATCTTCAGAAATTCCTCCCCTACCTTTGAACCCATTATACCAAATATCAAATGGTTCCAATTTACGACCTAACCTTTTCTCAATTACAGCAGCAACCTCTTTCACTTGTGGTGAAGACACAAATTTCTCAAAAAGCATTTTAACGTCCGATTGAGGTATTTCCATGCCATCTTCAAATGCTCGCTTTAAATATGTGGAATTGTCAGGATAATAAAGATCCGAATTCTTTAATGCATTAAAATTAGCCAGTAATACTTTATATCTTTTATCCGGTTCTGGATTAGCAGTCACCTCATTTCCATTATCATACAACTTGTTTGTCTCGGGATTCCAGGCATACTTATCACTGTTTATTACCTCCTGCGGAATAGACTGATCAATGATTCGTTTCATTACAGAATAGATAATACGCTGTTTGGCCAATCCGTTTTCTGCATCCGCGTAATCAGATTTCAATTCGTCGCGTAACCCCCAATGAGTTATCAATTTCAAGTCTTTAGGGAAGAGCGTTTGAGCATCATTTGTAAGCAGATTACCCATATAGATATTATAATCAGAAATATAAGCGTCAGCCTCCGTGAGTGTTTTCGATATATTTTGCTGAATATCAGCCGGAATACGAGCTGTAAAACGATCACCCATTCGTGCGTAAGCCCATTCTTTTCTAGACCATTGTTCCCCCAACTCAGTCTTTTCCTTCAAAGAATAATAAGGGAAATTCAAGGAAGTAATAAAAGCCACTTTATTGTTATACAAATCATCATTCAAATGTGCTGATACGTCGTAACTGCCAAACATCATATCAATTGGCATTACTTCAGGGCCAGTAAGTTGCAAAGGTTCTTTGAGCATTACGTCCATTTTATGGAAATATCCATAAAAAATCTCTGTATTTCTTTCCAATTTAGAATAAAGTGAAAACAAATCAGTTGAGTCAGCAACAAAGTTCGACTTACAAAAAGCAATGAAGTCATCTTTTGTACCATCACTTTCCTGCCACAATCCAGCAACTTGTTGAACACCGCGTTCGATGCGGAATGCAGCAGTTTCACCCAATGAATCTTTGAGTTGATTAATTACCTCATTAGTAATATTTTCAGGAATATACATAATCCGTTTGTTATTTACTTTATCATTTGAATCAGTAGATTTACATGCGACAAGGCCCACCAATAAAAGCGCCGTAAGTAGTTGTAATAATGACTTTTCCATAGAGATGAAATTTATTTTAGCAATGAATAACAAAGATAATCTTTATTTGCAATAAGTGCGTAAGCGATATATCGGGTATTTTCATTTACGGGATTAAGCGGAAGAAAACCCTTCACAACTTTTCCTTCGATTATTTCAAGAGGATGCTCTATATTGTTTTTAAGTACGAAACTTTGAGCACCGGAAGTGTTTTTGAAATAAGCGATATTGAAGTAACCCGTCGATTGTTCACTCACAAATTGTTTGTTAATTCGATGTGCCACCAATCCCATATTCATCCTTAGATTCACCTCCAGGCAAGGATGAACTCGATAGAATTCTCCGATTTTGCATACCATCATATCCACACCCAGATATCCGTTATAATTGGGAAAGTGTTTCAAAAGTTCAAGTTCCACAGACTTTCTCAGAGCATGAAACTCATTGACTGGCAAGAACTCAGACAGGTTTTGCTCAATACAGAGATCAGATAGCAATTGATTCCCCGCGTACGCCCCAGATGAAGCAGAGTTAAACAAAGAATACCCCTCAAACGTAATATTTGCATTATGGATAAAAAACTCCATTGCAAAATCCTGAATACGGTTGAAAGCAGGTTCCGCGACCACTCCACCCTGATTAAGAATTACCCTTCGGCACCAATCAGTTTGTTTGTCGGTAATACCATTTTTTATCCAGATAAGTCCTTTTCCGCTACCCGATAAAGGCATTTTCAGTACACAGTCGCCACTTTGTTTAGACAAATATAAAAGGACCTCATTCACATCCGTGAAATAGTGAGGACTTCCACAAAAAAGCGAGTTCTGACACATCAATGAACTACGGATATGACTTTCTGAATTGGGTGGAATCCCTGACCGATTCGAGTATTGACTCATCAATGAACTATGGATATCAACAGCGTTCAATCTATTAGAGTAATCCCGAATAGTTTGAAGATACAGTTTAGTCGGGACAGAAAGCTCATCAACTCCAAGGTTGAGCAGTCGTTTTCTCAACGTAGGGTTCCATCCCCAAGGAAAGATCGGTTTATCCCAGCCAGTAATTTCCGAAGAATTTACAAGCTTTATATCCAATGGAAACAGTTCTTTCATACGGATTAGAAAGTCACGATCCAATGCATTATCAGAAAGAACAAAACTATTTGAAGGCGCATACCAAGCAGGTAAAACCGACAAGTCCTGTCCCAGCCTTCTAGCAGATTCGGGAGGCATGTAATGCTCCCCAAAATTAGCCAGTGCCAAATCATTCTCCGGATTAAACAGAAACATTAACCCTTCAGTTTAAAGTAAAGATCGTGACCCTCAACGCGATAACTCATTCAGCAAATCTTTACCCTGGTTGAGTAAATCATTATAATTGTCAGTACGTTCTACAAAGTTGAATTGATCAACCATTTGATTGAGTTTCATCAGTTTTTGTCGAGCAGCCTCAGAAGAACCAAGCATAAATTGTTCACGAAGCAAACGAATTTTCTCAGCATCCTGAATCCCCTCGCGTAAACGTTCAAATCTTATTGAGCTACGTCCCGCAGGATAAACGATATAAGTATCTCCCGCAGGCCAAGTACGGAATCTGGTATCCACAAGCGGATCTTTCACCCAGCTATCATAAGCCCAGCGCAAGAAACCATCGAATCCGGCAGCACTTGTGTACCATCCGATAAAAGCAGCCTCAGCAGGATCAGAGAAAGTGAAAGTATTTGGGAATTCATCACCACAGCAAACATACCAAGTAGTTACATAACCCTTTTCCTTTCTATACAAGCGATCCACCTCATCAACCACAGCACCGCGTGCGACGCATAGATCTTTTAGTTGATCAGGGTATAATTTATAACTCTTATGATTATCAGCAAGCGCTACCCCCATTCCCGGAGAAGTCTCCTCCAGCAGTTTTAGCATCGCCTTCATTTCTTGAGGTGCCCTTTCGTCCATTGCGATACGCGTAATATCCTTCCAACCTTTTTCCTCTAAATGTTTCATGAAATCATTAAGGAAAGGCTTCCACATGTCAGCATATACTTTTGTTCCCGGAGCAGCACCAACTTTAACCTCTTGTCCCGTTTTTTCATCAAGATAATAAACGAAATTACCCCAAGGCACCATTGAATAACAATTTATCTGGTCTTTAATACCCAGATCCATCATAAACTGCACCCAGTTATCAAATACCGTATAGTCGTAGTTCCAGCTGCCATCCGTCTTTTTAGTCCACTCGATCATACTACCGTAAGGATCTTCTGTCTGTCCGTTCCACGGATCTTTGTTAAGCGTTGCCGTAATGACTTTTTGTCCCGCGTTCGCAAGTATTTCCATCACAGGTTTCAGCGCAGCCCAATGAGCATCCGACCAAGGTTCAACCCCTGCGATTCTTGCTGTGGCATAAGGGTTTTGCCATAAATCAAGATGAAACTCCCAATCAGCAGCCGGCGGCAAAGTTTGTGGCAGAACCTCCAATTGAAGAGCAATCGTTTCCTTCTTTTTTCCATCGGCAAACACCTGTAAATTAGAAGAATAAATTCCAGTCGCAGCATCAGCAGGCACGTCAATTGTTACCCATATTGGACGTGTTGAATTAGGAGAGACAGAAAAACAAGAAATATTATCCAGAGCATCAGCGCTCAGCGAGCTTGCAAAATCCTCAGGTTTTCTGTGTCCACAGCCACCCGCGAACTCATCCGTTATCACATAACGCACAAATCGAGCATAAGCATTTTGAGCTGCAATCTTATCACCATTTGGTGACTTAAAATCAGCAAATTCAACTGTTACATTAGGCACACTATCTTTAGTCCATATCACAAATTGCATAGAAACCCTTTCGCCCTTCCAAGCTGCGCCAGTCCAATCTTTGCTGTTGTTCACTTCAGGTATTTCGTCACGTTCGTATTTTCGGTCGATACTCCCAACCGACACTTGAAGTCCCTTTTCAACAGTATTCCAGTCGGACTTTACCGTTTCAGGATTATTTGCTTCTTCATACGTTTGGCACACATCAGTATTGCCTTTTTTGCTAGCGCATCCTGTCATAAGAAGGATAGAAATTAGGATAAGTAATAATTTGTTCATGAACAATGTGAATTTATGTTGAATGGGCAAATATAACGAAAAAAAAGGAATAACGTTAAGAGTATGTGAAGAATGATATATTTGATACGCCTAAGATTTGTGAGACCATAGTGAGACCATAGTGAGAGGAGCGTGAGAGTAGCATCAGAGCAATATTTGAATTATTTTTGAAAAAACTAAGCTCTTTGACATGGAATAAGATTACAAAAAAAGTGAATATCTATTTAGTCGATTCATATTAGAAGAAGAGAAAAAGAATCACTACGAAAAGACATTCACAATTTTATCAATCAAACATTCAAGCTTTTTGTGCATTGATCCACAAGATAAACGATAGACACATAAGGAATGCCCGCGTTAGTAGATAATCCTATTTCACAAGTACGACTGTTAGAATAGCCAATTTTTGCACCCATTTTTTCTATTTGCGGATGCAGTTTTCTCAAGGCATACGCATTCATTTCCGGATTAAAAAACCCTTTATCCCCTGCAAAACCGCAACATCCCACCTCTTCAGGAACCACCACATTGTTTGAACACATTTTAGCAAGAGAAATAATTTTCTTATCCAGTCCCATTTTCTTCATTGAGCAAGTCACATGTAGTGCAACCGTTTGATCAGTCGGCGTAAACACCAGTTTATCCGTCAGGAATTCCCAAATAAATTCAGCCGGTTCATAAAGTTTCATTGAACTAATTTTATGCCTCATTCTGTTTAGGCACGGGCTTTGATCACACAGAACCGGATATTTCCCCTGTTCGCTTGCCATCCAGAGAGCAGATTCAAGTTCTTTAGTTTTTTCATCAGCAATATCCATCATCCCTTTGCTTTCCCAGATAGTTCCGCAACAAAGTCCATCCATTTTTTCAGGGAAAATGATTTCGTACCCCGCTTTTTGTAACAGTGAAATCATTTTATTTACCAGCGGTGTTTGATCAGGCGCTGCTTTTTCGACCCCCATCATTTGATTTAAGCAACTTGGGAAGTAAACAACCTTGTTTTGGAAAGACTTAATATTCAGCTTATCGCGATGAATTTTATACCTTTTCGGCAAAGAAGGCGTCCATAATGGTAAGCCCATTTTGTGCAGTCCTTTTCCCATCGATGTGACAGTTTTATCCCCCAAAACATTATGAGCAAATCCTGCAACTGCCAAAGCAGAGCGAAGCGCCCCTTTTACGACAGGAAAATGATTTGCCATATATTTTCCCGCTTTGTATGCAGAACTTTTTTTCGGCGTGTTTGCCTGACGGATGTCATGCGTTAAATCACCCGTATCAATATCCATTGGGCAAGAAGAAGCACAAAGTCCGTCGCCGGCGCAAGTCTGTTCCCCCGCATATTCATATTCCCTCTCAAGTTCCTGTAATCGTTCCGGCTCCTCCCCACTCCATCTCAGACGAGAAATTTCGCGCTGAAGGACAATTCGTTGTCGCGACGACAAAGTAAACCCAGTAGTCAGGCAGTTGATCTCACAAAACCCACATTCTATACACTTATCGGCAGTAAGTCCCGTTTTACCGTTCTTCAGTTTAATAATTGGCAGCGGTTTAAAATTTTTGATATGACATTTAGGATCATCATTAAAAATCACACCCGGATTGAGTAAATTTTTGGGATCGAAGAGCTGTTTCACATCCTTCATCAGCTCAAAAGCCTCTTTCCCCCATTCATATTCCACGAATGGCGCCATATTGCGACCCGTTCCGTGCTCAGCTTTAAGAGACCCGTCGTATTTCTTAACCACAAATTCAACCACCTCATCCATCAGCGACTCATAGCGATGAACCTCTTCGTCAGTCTCGAACGACTGATTAATAATAAAATGGAAATTTCCTTCCAACGAATGTCCATAAATACAAGCATCATCGTAATGGTGTTTCTCCAATAAGCTTTGCAGGTCGGCCACTGCAGAAGGCAAATCTTCTATATGAAATGCAACATCTTCGATCAGACATGTAGTTCCGAGGGGACGCGTTCCGCCAACCGATGGGAAAATTCCCGAGCGGATAGCCCAATATTTTGAGTACTCATTTTCATCGTCAGTAAAATATACAGGAACAGCCAAATCGTATTTATTGAGTGTTTTTGTTACCAGTTCAATATGTTCCTCAAGTTCAGTTTTCGAATGTCCTTTTACCTCAGTAAGAATTGCTGTAAGTCCTTTACCTGTAAGGTCATTTACAGAAGCAAGCGATTTTTTGTCAAGCAGTTCAGCCCCTTTCACGATATGCGTTCCGTTTTCATCCGTCAGCTTATTGAATTCCACTACCGCTTTACAAGCATCAGTAATACTTTTGAAATACACCATTGCGCTAGCTTTGAGCGGAAAATCATATTCAGTTTTAACAGTCACTTCCGACATAAACGCCAACGTCCCTTCAGAACCAACCAATAAATGAGCGATAATATCAAACGGATCATCAAACATCACAAAAGGTAAAATATTTAACCCTGTAACATTCTTGATGGAGTACTTATGTTGAATGCGCTCCATCAAGACCCTGTTAGCGCGTGTGTAGTCACGTAGAGATTTTATTTTTTCAATAAACTCAGGTTTTGTTTCAGCAAAAAGTCTTTTACTCACCTCACTTCCAGTATCGAGAACCGTTCCATCAGCAAAAACCATACGAGCCGAGAGCATTACCCTGTCGCTGTTTGCATGAATTCCGCAGTTCATTCCCGAAGCATTATTCATTACAATTCCCCCAACCATTGCATATTTCACAGAAGCAGGATCCGGCGAAAACTTTACTCCATACGGTTTCAGTATTTCATTAACCCTCTCGCCTACTATCCCCGGTTGCAGTGTAATCTTATCGTGTTTGGGAGATATTGAATATTTCTCCCAATGTTTACCTGCAACAATCAAAATTGAATTGCTGATGGCCTGTCCCGAAAGGCTAGTACCTGCAGCTCTGAAAGTTACCGGCAAATTAAATTTATTGGCCGTTACAAGTAATTTCGACACCTCATTTTCGTCCATTGACCGAATAACTATTTGAGGCACAAGCCTGTAAAATCCAGCATCAGTACCCCACGCCAAACAGCGCAGTTGATCTGTATAAATTCTTTTTTGAGGAATGAAAGATTTAATTTCATTCAGAAAAGATTGATAAGTCCGGGGTAATTCCATGATTGATTATTATTATCTGATTAGCCAAACAAAGAGAAAAAAATTGGGTCGTTTAAATGTATTTTCTTACATACACTATTGTGTAAACACAAAGATAACATTCATAGAAAGATTTTGGTCAAACGTTATTGAAAAAAGTTCAATATTTGTAGGCACGAAATGATTTAACAGCAAATAAAAAACACCTACCAATAAATTGATAAGTGTTATTTTGAGCGGCAGACGAGACTCGAACTCGCGACCCTCAGCTTGGGAAGCTGATGCTCTACCAACTGAGCTACTGCCGCATCTATTTCACAAAAGTAAATAATTTTTTAATACTATTGTTTCATGCTTAGGATTTTTATTGTCATTCAAGATAAATTCGTATATAAAACAGTAATTACAGTTTTACTGATTTGAAGACATTAAGACCATTAACGCCTTCAATTGATTATTATCAAAATTACCAAAAAGCTGCCAACTCGTTTATGCTAATAATTGTTAATTATAACTCATCTCTCTAAGTGATGCATGTCGTTTAATTCATAAATTTACGTATCTTTGCTATGAAAATAAGATTATTTTATGTTACAAAAAGACTGTTTTACCACTCTATTTCAATATTTTACAGATAGTACACCTACTGTCTCCATTTGGGGAAACGAACATCCCTTTAATCAAATAATTTAGATGTTCAGGAGAGTCTAGTTTACTTTTTTTGAACAATTTTCAATATTTTTTACTAACATTTATTCACTTTAATCACTAATTCTTTATGGGGAAATTATGTTTTCTCGTAGCGTCATTAACATTGTCGCTATCCTTTCAGTGTCTCTTCGCCCAATCGGAAGAACAAGTAGATCTATCAATAGAGGAAATGTTTGTACTTGCAGACAAGAACAACAGTAAGATAGAATATTACAAAACATCTGCTGAAGAAGCAAAAGCAAGTGTATACGTTGCCAAAAACGCTTATCTTCCATCGATTGAAGCCTCCCTCTCAGTAAGTTATAACGGAGACGGCACCATCATGGACCGTGATTTCTCCCACTCTTTTTCAGCCCCAATCCCTTCATTTGGCAACAATTTTTCATTGGAGGCATCACAAGTAATATTTGCCGGAGGTGCAATAAAAAGCAGTGTAGAAGTAGCTGAATTGCAATCGCAGATGTCAATGCTACAAACAGAAAACAGTCGCCAAGAGATACGTTTCCTTATTGTTGGCAACTTTCTGGAACTATGCAAAATTGAAAATCAGCTACAGGTTTTTGAGAGTAATATAATTCAAACTAAGCGTCTTCTCGAAAATATGCGGTTGAAATTTAGTGAGGGCACTGTACTTGAAAATGATATCACCCGTTATGAATTGCAGCTTCAGAATCTGAATTACTCCATTATCCAATTAAATAACAGTAGGCAGATTCTCAACAACCACTTGACTGTTGCATTAGGCTTGCCACTATCAGCGACAATTACTCCCAACATTCAGAATAGTGAAGAGCTGGAAGATGTTTCACGGAAAGATTGGCAGTTGATATCACTCAATAGATCGCCATCTATTAAAATGGCAGAAAGAGGAATTGAGTTAAACAAACAAAGAGAAAAAATTATTCGCGCAGAGCGTTATCCACAGATTTCCCTTTTTGCTACAAATCAGCTGATAGGTCCAATAACTATTGATATCCCGTCTATTAACAAGAATTTCAACTATTGGGCCGTAGGTGTAGGAATAAAGTATAATCTAGATAATTTATATAAGACAGATAAAAAGAGTCGTACTCACCAACTTGCAACCCAAAAGGCTGTGAATGAAAAAAGTATGGTAGAAGAAAACATTTTCCTGTCCACTGAAGCAGCCTATATCCGTTTCATGGAAGCTTATTCGTTGTTGGAAACCAAGGAAAAGAGTCTTGAGCTTGCCAATCAGAATTATAAAGTAATAAGTTATCGATACGAAAACGATCTTGCCCTTATCACCGATTTACTAGATGCCACCTCACAAAAGTTGGATGCAGAGTTGCAGACAGTAAACTCAAAAATAAATATCATCTACAATTATTACAAATTAAAATATATCTCCGGAACACTTTAATCAATCAAGTTATGAACATTAAAAGAAAGAAAAACTTAGCCAATATTATTATCATCTCGCTCATCCTTTGTGGAATTGGATGGATTTCATCACTTTTCATCCATGTTGGGGGTGAGTATACCAATAATGCACAAATAAATCAGGATATTGTACCCGTCTCAAGTCGTGTACAAGGATTTATAAAAGAAGTCCGTTTTGACGATTTTCAATATGTAAAAAAGGGCGATACACTAGTAGTGATAGAAGACAGTGAATATAGGTTGCATTTAGCTCAAGCAGAAGCCGATTATCAGAATGCATTAACCGGAAAATCGGTGATGGGAACAACTATTTCCACGACTCAGAATAATCTTTCGGTTACCGACGCGGGAATTAGGGAGGTTGAAATATTGCTTGATAATGCAAAGAATGAATTAGGACGATACCAAAATCTTTTAGAAAAGAATGCTGTAACTCGTCAACAGTATGATGCTATCAAAACCGAATACGAATCGTTGAAAGCAAAGATGGAGACAATGGAACGTCAGAAACAATCAACACAACTATCAAAGCAAGAACAGATACAACGATTAGGGCAGAATGATGCAGGTATTGATGTGCATAAAGCAGCCCTCGATCTGGCCAGATTGAATCTTTCTTATACTGTTATACTCGCACCCTGCAATGGTTTTGCATCGCGAAAAACCATTCAGACTGGAGAGTTTGTTATGCCAGGAAAAAATCTCTTTTCAGTGGTTAACAACGAAGAAATATGGGTTGTAGCTAATTACCGTGAAACACAAAGAAGAAATTTAAAAGTAGGAAGTAAAGTTGATATTGAAATTGATGCCTTTCCAAACATCAAATTTGAGGGAGAGGTTTCCGCCATTTCCAATGTTACCGGAGCACAATATTCGATTGCATCACCGGATCATTCTGCAGGTAATTTCGTAAAGGTAGAACAACGCATACCGGTGAAGATTCTTTTTACTCAAAACAATGACAAACAGATGCTATCACATTTGGGTGCGGGCATGAATGTGGAATGTAAAATAATCTATTAATTATGTCACATAATAATGAAGGTACTTTTCGTTTCGACTCTTTCAAAGAGTGGGTACCCGATAAATTTCGTTTCTGGATTTACATCCTGATACTGTTGGTGTTCCAGTTTTCAGGAGGTATCTACTTCCCGGCTATGCCAAATATGGTGGGTAGTCTTTCAATATCGACGAATGATGCAAAGATGATGAGTCATGCGATGTTGATAGGTATTACATTCTATTTTCCGCTCGCTTTCCGACTTAAATTTCGTTTCACGAACCGTACCAACTTGATGATTGCTGCACTAGGAGTAGCAGCATGTAATTTGGCAATACCTCATGTAGAATCGACACCGCTGTTGATAATACTCAATTATTTAGCCGGTTTTCTCCGGCTGCTCGGCACCTTCGAGTGTTTATCGACTTTACTTCCAAAGATAGCGCCGACACACAACTACTCCGTATTCCTCTCTTTTGTATTTGTTACTGTACTGGGAGTGATTCATCTCTTTGATATATTAAGTGTAAATATCATTTATCATTACGACTGGCATCACCTGCATCACTTGGCAATAGGGTTACTTCTGATTGTGACGCTCACCGCTTTCGTGCTGATGCGCCCGTTTCGCTTTGCACCTAAAATTCCACTCTACGGAATAGACTGGATCGGTATGCTTCTCTGGAGTATCTTTATCCTTTCATTGATATTCGCAGTTCAATATGGAGAACAGATGGATTGGTTTCATTCCCCGTATATCCGTGGAGCGATAGGTATTGCTATTTTAGCACTTGCCTTCAATATTGGGAGAATGACTTATATAAGACATCCCTTTTTGGAGCTTAACGCATTCAGGAAAAGAAACTTGCCTAATCTGCTTATTCTCTTTCTTTTTCTGGGGATACTTCTTTCAGTGAAAAATGTGTTACAAAACAGATTTACAGGAGCTGTACTTCAGTTTGATCCGCTCAACACCGCCACGCTCAAATGGTTTGAGTTTGCCGGTGCGTTATTAGGTGGTATATTTTCATGGTACACACTCTCCCGATTGAAATGGTCACACAAATTCTTGGCATTTATCGGCATGTTTTCGGTAGTAATATATATTGTAATGAGTTATTTTCTAATAACGCCAAACACCAATATTGAAAAATTATATCTCCCATTAATATTTCTTGAGTTTGGTCATATAGTAGTTTTTGTTTCCCTTACCGTTTATGCACAAGCCACTACGCCTTTTAGATACTATTTCCAAGTGATATGCATCTTAGGATTTATTAGAACCGGGATAGCCTCTCCAATAGGTGATGCCATATACAACCGAGCCATGACAGGGCTTATGACAAAACATCTTGTGGCGACAGGTTCCGTATTTAATCCATCCTTAATGCTATCGTCTACAGACTTAGGATCTATAATCTCGACAGTGCATGTAGCCGCGCTCAAAGAGCTATATGGTTGGAGCGTGATTTTTGGAGTGGTTATTTTGATTGCTATTGCACTCTCTCGTTTTAAACCGCATGTGAGCAAACGAATACCCTCGCTGCAACAACTGTATAAGGTAGCGTCACGTAAATAAGAGGAATTTATATCTCCAACATTTTAAGTTCACTTTTGGAGAAAAGATACTCTGCATCAATTTCTGCATATTTTGAAATATAACTTATTATTATTTTCACAGAAAAGTTATTATCTTTGCGCTGCCTAACAAAGAGGATGTAGGATTTAAAACACTTTCATAGCTGTCTTTAAGAAGAAGTTTGCCAGAAAGAATTTAAAGGCAAAAATAGAGATTATAAAAGGAGAGTAAAATAATCGGGATGTAGCACAGTTGGCTAGCGCGCCACGTTCGGGACGTGGAGGTCGGGTGTTCGAGTCACCTCATCCCGACAATAAAAAAGACGAGAGTTTTCACTTTCGCCTTTTTTATTTTATCTTTATAAGTATGTTATTGATTTACAGCTTCAATCTTTTTGTATAGAAACATCTCGCTTAATGTTTTGGCTCAGAGAAATCATTGTTTCAGTAGCAACAACTCCTGGGATTTCTTGTATTTTATTGTTTAACAAATCCATCAAATGTTCATTATCTCTTGCATAGAGTCTAATCAATAAAGTATATGGGCCTGTAGTAAAATGACATTCCGTCACTTCCGGGATTTTATCGAATTCGGGGATCACATTCTTATACATAGATCCTTTCTCAAGCTTAACTCCAATGTATGCGTTTGTTGCATAACCCAACACACGTGGATTCACATTATATCCCGATCCTGTAATCACTTCGTTTTCAATCATTCGCTGAACACGTTGATGAATGGCTGCACGAGAAACGCCACACTGTTCTGCTACATCTCTAAAAGGTATGCGTGCATTTTGAGAAATGATTTCTAGTATTTGTCTGTCAAGCTTATCGATTTTTTCCATAAAACTGAAGTTAAAACTTATACAAATATAGTAAATTAGTTGGACAAACTGACAATTTGAAAATAAAAAAAGTGTTTTAGGTTAATTTTCTTACTTCTATTAGCCTTTTTATATCAAAAAGCATTTATTCGTTAAGTTTTTTGTAAATTATATCTTGCATAATTAAAATCTTCAGGAGTGGTTATTTTTATGTTGATGTAATCGCCCTCTACTAGCTTAATGGGTATACCATAACTCTCTGCGACAGTAGCATCATCCGTGAATTCCAATCTATAAGGTACTTGGTAAGCGGCTTTTAACTCGCCAGCGGGAAAAACTTGGGGGGTCTGAACAATCTTTATTGTTGAACGATCAATTGCACGACTGAATTCTCCTTCTATAATGCGTACACTATTTTTTTCGTCTATTACCGGAATAACTCCGCAACGTGATTCAAATGAGTGATTATAACAATTTGATATTGTTTTTTGAGTTACAAACGGACGGGCTCCATCGTGAATTCCAACAGTCTCTTCTTCCGAAATGAGAGCTAGTCCGTTCTTCACGGATTGAAATCGGGTGTCTCCTCCTATAGCTATATCATGAGGAATATCAAATAGGTATTGTTTACAGAGCTTTTCCCAGAACAACACATTTTCTTGGGCCAAAACAATGACGATGCGCATTCGGTAATCAAACCGATAAAAGGCTTCTATAGTATGCATCAGCATGGGTTTATCTACCAATGTCTGAAACTGTTTTGGTAATTCTCCACCTGCCCTGAGACCTTTGCCTCCAGCAACTATCACAACGCTGAATTTTCTTTCGGGAATCATACGCTTTAGGATATTTGATCAAGAATTTTCTGTAGCTCATTGTCTGTCTTAGTAAGCTTATTTTTACAAAAAGTGATTAATTCTGACGCGCGTTTCACTTTTTCAGTCAGCAAATCTACATCTAACTCTCCTGATTCAATTGACTTAACTATTGAATCGAGTTCTTTTTTTGCTAAAGTATAGGTTAATTCTTTCTCTTCCATTGCTTATTTATTACTTCTGATTGAACTTTACCATCCCAAAACACGGTCTCAATCTCATCATTTATATTAGGTATTTCTGCCGTGGTTATTATTTTTCCATTCTTTAATGTTATTGTGTAACCACGTTTCAAAATATTTTCAGGGGATACCATTTTAATATATTGTTCATTATTTGAAAGTTGGTGCATTTGATCTTGCATTCGGACTTTCGAAATATGTTTCAAATTCAAAAATAATTGAGCTATCGATGAACGATTATCACTGACAAAGAGCTGGGACTTCTGAATCAAACTGCGACTAAAAAGAACAACTTGCGACCATTCTTCTTGAACAAGTGATTGTGTTTCTGAGACTAATCTGTCTTTCAAATCAATTACAGACTGCATTGTTTCCAATGTTCTGGTTATCAAGAACTCGGCTACAGCAGTCGGCGTTTTTGCTCGTGTATGTGCAACGTAATCAACTACCGTAATATCGCGCTCGTGTCCAATCCCACTGATGATGGGTAACGGAAATTGTGCAATATTGCTTGCAAGTTCATACGAGTCAAAGCAATTGAGTTCAGATGTAGCTCCTCCACCTCTTACAATTGCCACGCAATCAAACAGTTCGCGATAAGCATATATTTTGTCTAATGCTTCAATTATGGAAGATTCGGTTTGCTCTCCTTGCATTTTAGCAGGAAACAGCTTATGATAAAATACTATTCCGTAAGGATTTTTATCTAGCTGATCACAAAAATCACCATAACCAGCTGCTGTGGGTGAGGATATTATAGCAATACGGTTAGTTAACTCAGGCAAAAGCAATTCTTTATTCAGAGTAATAATGCCATCTTCTTCAAGTTGTTTTAGAACCAGTTGCCGGTTTCGGGCAATATCTCCTACTGTATAAACGGGATCTATATCTACAACATTTAATGAATATCCGTAAAGTTCATGAAATTCCACCGATACACGCACCATCACGTTTAGTCCTGATGAAAAAGGCTGACTAGTTTGCTCTTGAAAATAAATTGATAAAAGTTGAAATGTACTAGACCAAATAACCCCTCTTGCTTTGGCAATTATTGTATGAGAAACTGGATCTTTTTCTATAAACTCCAGATAGCAATGACCGTTTTGATTGCGTCTGACATCACTGGTTTCAGCTCGCACCCAATACGTGTCGGGCAACTGACTGTTTATCGACAGTTTGACTCGATAATTGAGCTCAGATAATGTCATTGAGGAATCGTTCATTCTATCTATAATTTTATGCGTATTGTTTGCTGATTTCTTGGTGAATTTACAACAAAATATACCTCACGCATTTCCTTGAGTTTTGATTTGGGAAAGTGGGCCATCTTCTGATTGTCGAACATGAGTTTATCTATCAATTCACCATTTTCACCTAACAAATTTACGGAATAACCTCTTATAAATAAAGGTGGATCTATTAATTTTATAATATATTGATCTCCTTCTGGATAAATAGTAATGTTATTATCTGAAAAGGATTTTTGATTGGATACTAATGTTTGCAATACGGCTTTCATTGATTTTCCAAAATCAGGAATACCATATCCGTATCCTGTGTCTTTGTCAGGATTTGAATATCGGTCGGTCGATTGTTTTATTATATTTATTAATTCGCACCTGTTCAACTCGGGATGAATTGACCACAATGATGCAATCAGACCTGCCATAAATGGCGCGGATAATGATGTTCCATTTGTTGATCCTATTAGTCCGTCTTGACCTATGGTTACAGTATTTTTGCCTACTGAAAGTAAATCGGGTTTGATGCGCAAATCAAATGTGGGTCCCAATGAACTGAATGAAGCAATTGTACTGTCAACACCAATCGCACCTATAGAAAGAACATTCCGGGCATCGGCTGGCGGGGTCATATATTTCCAGGGTTTGTTACCTTCGTTTCCCATACTGACAACCAGAATCATACCTTTTTCAAAGGCTTTGTCGGCTGCCTGTGTCATCAATGTTGTCTTCCCGTCCAGATTTGAATAGGCATGATTTAATTGGGGATCATCAAAGTTATTATAACCAAGCGAAGTATTGATCAAATCAACTCCCATACTATCGGCGAATTCTACT
>Ga0265294_10000374_pt1 | contig 59552 bp, 88 predicted proteins | sample MunlanPumphouse3_FD_192504 | JGI IMG/M metagenome (GOLD analysis project Ga0265294, IMG submission 192504) | Groundwater microbial communities from a municipal landfill in Southern Ontario, Canada - Pumphouse #3 | ecosystem: Environmental > Aquatic > Deep subsurface > Groundwater | place... | reverse complement strand
ATGACACAATACTAATTTTAACGAAGACCATTGTTAAGATCAACAAAAAATTTCTTTGTTAAAAATAACACAATACACATATAATAAAAATTTTTTACTAGGTAAATCCTATCAAAGTTTTTTCTAGCGAGTCTGTGTTGGACATTGCAAGCAAAAATTTCTTTGTTATTGTTTAGAGTGTATCCCAAATCTTTGCTCTACTCTCACCATCCACATTTCTTTTCTATCCCATTTTGTGTAAGAAAAAGAATTGATGTGCCACTTGCCCAAGCTCCTATGAGAACTTGAAAAACGCCGTTAACACGCGTATGGACTTGAAGCTCTCGTGGCTAGGCTGATGGCGACTTGTACAAGCAGTGCTGACGTGCATGACTGCCACATGAGCTTGTACAAGTCGCAGGGCGAGCTTGAGAGCGCCTTTATCGCGCGCGTATGGCACCCCACAGGAGAGCTAAGCAGAACGGCAGAAACCGCTTGATGTTCTTGATTAGTGTGTGTGTGCAAATTATTCTTATTATTCGTATTCCCTTTATTCTATTAGATAGACATGTGATGTGTCTATGTGTCTATGTAGTTTTCCTTTCTATTCTTGTGTTGTTATATTATAATGAAAAATTTTAAATTTTTAATATTTGATATATGACTGCTGAAGAAATTAAAACTAATATAGCTAAGGAGATTGTTAGAACTAATTTGGGTTCTTTTACTTGTGATTGGTAGTAGTTTGTAACTTTTTAATATTATATGGAATATTGTTTAGTAAAGCAAGATGCTAATTCAAGATGCTAATTGGGCAGATGAGATGGACATTGAAGGTTTTGTCTATTATCTAAAAAAACGATCGGATGAAATGTTATCTGTTATTAAATCTTATGATAGGGAAATTTATGTATCTATTGGCACAAATGAAGAATTGGAATTTGATAATGGAAAAAGTTTTATCGATAATTGTTTGTGTATCGAGAGAGTTGGTGAAGAGACGGCTAAAATTTTCGAGAAGCATTTCAGTGGAGGATTTGACCCGGAAGCTAATTCTGATGGAATTGAAGTTGAGTTTGGATTCAATTTGTTGGAAAGTGTTTATGACAGCATTTGTGAAAACATGGATGATGAATGTTGTGATTGTTGTTCTTGTAATTGTAATAGGGAGGACGACTGAAAATGAAGCAATTAATTTTTGAACCAGTAATAGATGCATGTGATTTACCATGTGAAATTGCAGATGAACTTGCATGTTATGAAATAAGTACACATTATTCTCCTGATTATGTTTCTATTTGGGATTGTGAAAATGATAAATATCCTGCATTTAAGAAATGGCTGCTGGAGACTTATGGTGAGGAAGTGAAAAACATAAAATGTTCTGGTTGATTCCAACCTAATGTTCACATTTTCAAATCATATGTTTTATGGTTATATTTAATATATGAAAAAAGAAAACAAAGAAATAGAAGACACTATTATCAGGCCTGGTGATGTTTTTGTTGCCAGGTTTGATAATGGTGAAACTTATACATGAGTGTGTAGACCAAGGGAAGATTGGAATGGTTACATAAATTGTAAATCAAGAACTTTCACCTATAATAAGGTTTCTCCCAAGTTTGTGCATGACTGCGATAAATGTGTGTATTTAGGAACTGAATCTTTAGAATATCAAGGTGATGGTGAATTTGTGGAATGACTTTTGCAAATCCAGGACATCCTTTGTATAGAGTAAAGAAATTAGCAATTGAAAGAGGGTTGCTTAAAGGAGACTAAATATGGAAATAAAAGAAGAGAAATTAAAGCTGATTAATAAGCTGATCAATGATGGTTTTAAGCCTAATGAATTTTCGATGATTGAAGTGTATCGTAATTGGGTGTATGCAAAACGTGACGAAGATGATTATGAAACCATGATGCATATTGACTCAGTTATTGAATACTGGGAAGAACATGAAAAAGATCGTATTGAACGAGAAAGGCTGCAGCTGGAAATCCAGACATTGTAACATATTTTAAAAAATATGGAGTTTTGTTTCAAGGTGGAAATATGACTGGAAGTATCATTTATGATGGTAAAGCAACACCTGGAGATATATGGAATAACGAAATCAATATTTGTAGAATATATTTACATTTAGGTTACAATCAGAATAATTTATTAACAGTTTCAAGAGTTGGACGAAGTTTTAAAAATGTAAAAATACAATTATGATCAAAAGTATACTGCATGAATTGTTAAATTTATTTGGATGTTTTCTTTTATTTGTGGCAGTTGATTTTAAAAGAAAACCTGACTCAAGCATTAGATTATTTTCTTCTGATTGGTTTATTCTTATTGGAATTTTAATACTTGCAATAATTTTTATGAAATAAAAGAATTAAATGATTTTGAATATCCAACATTACAAAGAAATGGTAGTTTAAATGTTATAATATTTTGGGCAGATTGGGCGTCTTCTGCAAGAAAGGCTCTAAATGAATTGTCTAATATTACATATCAATTCCCAGATGTTAATTTAAAGGAAAGACATTTCAGACTTTTGTTGCAACTGAAGATATTGCGTTAAATGCTATGGGTGGAGACATTAGAATAGTTATAACCAAAGGAGATTATTTTAAAATGATGGAATAATTAAAAATTAAAAACAATTCAACAAACAGTAACAATGGCCATAAAAATTACTCATTAGAGGCAGTGTGGATGACTAAAATAAATATCATATAGAAACATATTAAATCAAATAGAACATGCTTAAAATTCATGAGGATGCACGACATAGGACTATCACTAATGCAGAAATAGGAAGTTTGTATCGAAAATTACCGAAACAATTTCATGGATTTCTTTTAAAGGTTCGTTATAAGAAAGATGATGAAGATCTTTTCAATGAACATTTGAATATTGAAATTGATCAAAATAGCTTTTTGACTGAATTAGTTGAATTAAGGGATGGAAAAAAGGAACACATATATTTTACTGATGGTATGTGTGACATTGATTTCTTTTTGAAAGAAAAAGAACTTGCAGTATTCTATTCACCTAATGATGGGATATACATTCACTTATATTTTTCCAAAGACTCGTTGAAGAAATTAATGCAATGGGTAGATTTAGAATTGAAAGATGAAAAATAAACATCAAATAAAAACGTATAGTTCGCGGAAGAATGTGTGAGTGTTATGATGTTAAAACTGGTGACTGTTGGAATGAAATGTATCAAGTTTTAGAGCAATAGGTTCAAATGCTTGTGACGCATGTCCTTATTTAATACATAATAACAGAAAATATAAATATGTTGTATGTAGAGCAAAAAATAAATGATTTGTGTATACCGATTATAATATGATTAAATTAATTTGATATGGGGTATTTACATGGATGCACATAGACGTGCATGGATAATTTTTTTGACAATACTACTTGGTGTATTTATAGGATATATTATCTTTCACGGAATTCATATTGATATAGGTTCTGGAAACTTTCACTTGGAATTTTGGATAAATCCATTATTTCCGCCAGAAACAGTAACTAATAAAAATTAATAAAATGAAAAAAACTACTTGTATTACTTTTATTACCACTAAGTTTATTTGCACAAATTCCAAATAAATTTGTGATAGAAGAAGAACTCATGAGCATTGGAACAGATTTTGAAATCGATGAAATTAATGCTACTATTGAAGAAGAACATTTTTCAATAGGTACTAATTTTATCATGAAAATTGATGGAACTGTATATGCTAAAGCTGAAGAAACTTTATTATCATTTGGACACAAGTATGTTATATATGATGGTAGTAGACAAACGGTTGGTTATGTTGAAGAAACATTGACACTTAGTCTTTTTTCGTATTATTCATCATATAAAATTTTCGATAAAACTGGCAGGTTAATAGGTAGATCAGAAAAACATCAATTATTTTCTACTGAATTTATTGTTAAAGATATTAGCGGAAATATCATATGTGAAATATCAAGACCTGCTTTAAATATGGGTGATAATTGGACTGTTGATTTTAGAACAACTAAATATGATAAACGGTTATTCATATTTATTCCTTATTATAAAACATTAGCGGATAATGAAGACGATTGAGATACTGAAGTCATCTGATCAAAAAATTATTGTATCGGAGAATATTAAAAGCAGCTGAAAAAATTGCCCAACACAGTAGATATGGTGCTGGGCAATATTTAGTTTGTAGTACAGATGTTGCAGAATTATTAGTACCAAAAGAAGTTGAGATTTGGATATGAAAGATTATGATGAATATTATTGTCTTAAAACTGTCTATTGGTTTATTGACTGTCTTGTTGACGATAATGTATATGCTAGTAATGCAGTTGATTATGAATTTAAAGAAAATTTATTATATTATGCTAAATGTGAAGCTAATAACCGGGTGAAAATTCTTCACCCAAAATCTCAATATTTTTATATTTCTAAATATGAACTTGAAGAATATTTTAGTGAAGCACCTCCAATAATGATATGAAAATAAGTTTTGTCTTTGATAGTACATTGAACAAATCATCTGTTCAAGATATTGCACGTATTTTTTAAATAGTGGTCATGATGTATGGGTTACAACGTCACGGTTTGAGAAAGTTCATCCAAATGCAGATTGGTCAAATGATGAAATCGAAATTGAATTGATTGAAGAAAACTTAACAACCTGTAAGGGAATCTGGTTAGATAGTTCTTATTTATAGCATGTCATTTTTCACGTATGTGTTATTCTTGATGAAGATATATACAGGACGAGCGTAAAGAAGCTTATTCTCTATAGAGATAACTATTGACTATTATGTCAAGTAAAAGATAACCGGGCATTTTGCTACAGATGAAAATCGACCAGATGATTTTTTTCTGGCTCGAATTTAAAATAAAATACTATATGGAAGTAAAATATTTCAATGATTTATCACTCATAATTAAAGGGTTTGAAATCGAAGCAATCGGTAATAAAGCAATTAAAAAAGTACAAAGAGAAAATAAAAAGAAAGGTATTCCTCTAGTGTACTCAGTAGATGGTAAAATTTATTACGAATTAGCTAATGGGACAATTACGACAGAAAGTCCATTTTAATGATTACTACCATGAAAACGAATGGAAAAAATATCAAATTAGGAACGTATACACAAGACGACTATATTAAAGCAAACAGACGTGGACGTCGCGAAGAACTAGAAAACAGTATTGGTTTTGTCACAGTTCATAAAGTTCATGCTTCTAAAAAAAACATACAATAGAAAAAAATACAAAGGTCCTGAAATAGATTAATTTTTCTAGCAGACATTATATTTGTTTAATGAATAATTACATTACATACAGAGGAATAATTCATTTTGATCCACGAAATAAAACCGCAAAACATGAAGATCAATCATCATGGAAGAAAATTGCAATGGTTTTATTGGATGGTGAAATTTGTGAATACTATTCATGGTTTATAGAAAGACGATATGGGTTAGTATTAAATAAATCACTTAGAAATGCTCATATATCATTCATAAATGATAGTGTACATGACATTAAAAAGGGTACCGGTTTAATAAATAATGAAGATGTTGATTTTGTATGGAATAATTTTAAAGAAAAATATAACAATAAGAAAATAAATATCGTTTTAAATTTAGATGTGCGATCCGATGCTAATCATTGGTGGTTAAATATTCCTGAAGAATATCGAACAGAATTACATTCTATTCGACAGGAAATAGGTTTGGGACGACCATTTTTTGGATTACATATGAGTATTGGATATGCTAATGAAAAGAATTTAGAACATTCAGTGTACATACGAAATTTATGTACTAAATTTGGAAAGGAATATTTATGAACAAATTTAAAAAACTGTAAAAGAAAGGAATATTTATGAACAAATTTAAAAAACTGTAAAAGAAATTATTAGTGGAGATAAATGTCCACTACCATTAGATGTTATTCCAAATAATATGGGAATAAATTTATGTTCAGTCGATTCAGTTGATTGGGAAGAAATGAAAGATGGTCAGATTAAAAATTTGACAATAAATTTTATTCCTGCACCACCTGACCAGGATAGCTGTAATCATGAATATGAGAGACAAGGAGTTCAATGGGATAACTGGGAAGAATGTATTCATTGTGGACACAAAAAATAAAAATTACCGTATAATTTAATGAGAAGATTAGACTCAATCACGGATGAAGAATTTAAAAGTATAAATGAAATATTATCGGTTGAATATTGGTACACATCCCCGATAAAAACAGCAAGCGATTTAGAATATCAATGTTTTTCAAAATCACACGCATTATTTTCTGGATATACAATAATTAAAGTTTATGAATTTTTAAAAAGTGTTGGTATTGAAGTAAATCATACATGGTCTTCACCTACACCTGTATAAAAAAATAAAAATGGAAAAAGACTTAAAAGAGATAGGTTTCTATACACTATCAGACGAAAGAGTGGAAAACACATCAATGACATCTCAAATGAAAAGATGTGAAATGATTATAACAGAGTATTGTAATTTTTCATGTCCTTATTGTAGAGGATTAAAAGATGAAATTTATGGTGCTAGAAAAATAAAACAGTTATCATTAGAAGAAATTAAAACTAATATTGATTATTGGTGTGAAAATGAACCATTGGAAAATATTAGATTTTCTGGCGGAGAACCAACTCTTCATAAAAATATTGTCGAAATTGTTGAATATGCAAAATCTAAAGGTATTATGAGAATTGCTATTTCTTCTAATGGTTCCAATAAATTTGAATTGTATGAAAAATTAGTTGTTGCAGGAGTTAATGATTTTTCTATTTCATTGGATGCATGTTGTGCAGAAGATGGTGATAAAATGGCAGGTGATGTCAAAGGATCATGGGATACTGTAGTAAGCAATATTAGAGAATTGTCAAAGTTAACATATGTGACTGTTGGAGTAGTATTTACACCAGAAAACATTGATAAAACAATTGACACTATTCGTTTTGCACACGATCTAGGTGTTTCTGATATTAGAATTATCTCAGCTGCTCAATACAACAAACCAATTCCAAGATTGTATGAAGTTGAAGATCATATCAAAGAAGCACATCCGATTTTGAAATACAGAATAAATCACTTTGCTGAAGGTGTTAATGTTAGAGGTAAAGTTGATACTGATGCTAATAGGTGTGCTCTTATTTTGGATGATTCTGTTATTGCTGGCGATTATCATTTTCCATGTGTAATTTACATGAGAGAAAAGGGTGCTCCAGTTGGAAAGGTTGGTCCAAACATGCGTGAAGAACGTAAAAAATGGTTTGAAAATCATGACACATACAAAGATAAAATCTGTAGAGAAAATTGCCTCGATGTATGTATTGATTATAATAACAAGTATAGAGATACTCATAAAGATTAGTCATATGAATGTAGGTAAACCAGTACAGATGTTATCTAATATATGATAACAACACTAGAACAGAAGTTAGAAACTCTAACTGATGATTCATCATGCGATGCATGTAAAGCTGAAATTAAACAGTATGAAGATGCAATATTAATTATTTTAAATCAAACAGAGATAAATCCTATCATCGATGTTTTGGAAAATGGTAGAAGAATGTTAAAAGATTCTACTGTAGTCAGATGGAGTAAAGGAGATCTTGAAGTGTGGAGTGATTGGGCTAATAAAATGAGAACTACTATTAACTCATTTATTTCGATGATTGACCATATTGTAAAAATTGGAAAATAATGATAACTGTATATGATTGTTCTTTAAATGATTTTGCTCCTAAACATCGTCCATCGAATTTAGGACCGAAAGAAAATGATATAATGTTTGATCTGAAAAAATATCAGAAAGAACTTGGTATACAGTTTATTGATGATTTTACTAAAGCTGACAGAATCATTACTAACACAACATATACTCCAGAAATTCTAAGACGACGTAAGTCTGATTCAAAATTGATAAAAAGAATGGATGGAGTGTATTGGAGAACAGATCTGATTGAACGAAATGCATCATTAAATGAAGCAGCTCATCAATCAGACTCTGTAATCTTCATCAGTAAATTTAGTCAAGATTCATTTCATAGTCTTTATAATCAAACGCTTAAAGATGAATACGTTATTTTAAATAATGTAGATGAGGCTGTATTTACATTAGATTCTGTTAGAAGACCTACAATAAAATGTTGGGGAACGAATGCAACTAATTGGATTTGTGATGAAAAACGACCCATAGATTTATTAAAGTTTGCAAATTTAGTTTCTAAATACGATGAATTTATTTTAGTTATTGGTAGTTCATTTAATATAAATCATCCAGCTATTATAAATAATGGGTATTATACAAATTATAATTTATTAAATGATGCTATACATGAAGTAGATGCATGGATTAATTTTTCATATAGAGATGCTGCTCCAAAAACTGTTGTGCAAGCAATTAAATGTGGAAAACCTGTATTGTATGCAAACTCTGGAGGACTTCCTGAATTAGTAGGATCGTTTGGATTAGCAATTAATGATTATCAACCAATCGAGTTTTCTGATAAAAATCATGAATTGGATTTTGATCATGTAGAAAAACAATACATGATATTTAGAGAGATGTATAATCAAAATAAATTTACACGACATGTTAAACCTTATCTAAGGACATTGGAGGAGTATGTCGAGATAATAACAAAATGATGTATAAACTTATTAAATCGAAAGAATACTGTCAATTAAGGCGTCTGGCATATCATGACGCCTTGACTGATTTGTATAATAGAAATTGGTTTAACGAGAATAAGAAAAACATCAAGAAAAAGTTTGTATATTTTATTGACATTAATGATTTGTTTAAAGTCAATAAGAAATATGGTCATGAAGCTGGAGATTTACACATATTAAATGTTGTTTCAAAAATTTGTAAATATGATGACGATATTCTAATGAGATATGCTGGCGATGAATTTTTATTATTTTCAGATCATGAAGATTCTGTTTGTACAAATGATTTATTCTCTGCTGGTCGTGCTTCAATTAGAGGAGATATTGACATCTCTATTTACTATGCGGATAAGGATATGTTAAAATCAAAAAGGAATTTTAAAACCTCAATTTTTTAACTCATGATTTTGTGTTATTTTTACATTATAAAATTAAACACATTATGAGAACTCTTATTTTATTCATCTCAATATTATTATTTGTATCATGTGATAATCATTCTGAATACAAAAATGAGTTTATTGGAAAGACTATTGAAAGTATTGATGAACATGCTACATCAACTGTAATTCATATGACAGATGGTACAGCAATTGAAGTATATTCAACAAGTGCAATAACTTTCACAAAATATATCAAATGACAATAATTGAACTTCCTTACACATCACCATCAAGACTGAAATCTTGGATTACTATTGATCAGATAGAAAATGATGATGAGAGTGGAAAAATATTTCTAAACAAACTTGGAGATGTATTGTTCACTGACAAATATAATGAACAATGTAAATCATTTGTGAGAAGTATACTTGATTTTTTAATTGATTGGGAATTTATTTCGTGGAAACAATATGATAGTATAATGGCAATGAGACCTAAAGGTGAATATCTATTCTATCAAAATCATCAACACTGAAGAAATCGATTTATAAAAATGCGTTGGATTTTTCTTTTAAAATTTTCAACCGAAATGTTTATTAGAACGATGAACGGAACACTTACACATAACGGTTGGGTATATAAAGCGTTGTAACACAAATATTAATTAAAATAACAAATGATATGAGTTTAGGAAAATGTAAAATAGAAGCAGTTGACAATGCTTTATATACGTTGTTAACTGCTGGGCTTTGTGATAATTGCAAAGTGCCTAAAATGATAAATATTGGCGGTGATGGAGTACACGAACCTGCCTACGAAGAATTTGTATGTGAAAAAAAGAAAATAATCATAGAACCACAACCACCAGAAAACCAAGTAAAGGAATGTGATGGTTTTGAACCTTGCAGATAACGGTTGTAAATATACAACGTTTTTTAGTGGAAAGTTTCAAATTAATTTTTTTGTTTGATAAAAATGTTGTATTTGTTATTATAAGTAGATATTAACTTTAATAAATAAAAAATATGAAAAGCACAAAACAACATTACGAAGAATGGAAACACGTATTACCATTCTTCACAGAAGAACAGAAGCGTAAACTATACTTTATGATGAATGATTACGCAAGAGATTATCACGAAAGCGAGGTTAAAAAATTAACTATGGATAAAAAATTACATATATCTGATGTTAGAGAACGTTTACGTTTAGGTAAATTCACTATAAATAGACCAGAAGAATGGGATTTAGGAAACGTTAAATTGGAAATACAAGACTATGATTATGATTCAACCAAAATTAGTATAGACGAACTTAAAATACTACACAAGTATATTGGTGAGATTCTAAATGTTCTCTAGCGTTTTGCATAAGACCAGTAAAAGAAATGCGAGATATGAACTATCAAGACAAAGACTGGGACAGAATTTATAAACGTGTTTTTGGACATGCACCTAGATTTGCTGAAGAAGAGGAAGAAGGTTATAGTGTTGCATATGATAGAGACGGAAACCGTTTCTTTGCAATGCCAACTGGCGATGAATCAATATTAGACTATATATAAATTAACGATAAATTTTATGATGGACGATAAAACATATTTTGATGTTTTAAAACTTTTAGCATCTGTTCGAGTTTCGGAATCTGACCCATGTCAAAAAAGATCAGAAGATGATTTGAATTTTGGAATGACACTGGTTCCTATTGAACTAAAAGGGTATGAAAATCATAATAAGTATTCATATCTTTATAAAGATGGTGTGAAAATAAGTGATGAGATTTTTAGACGAGGTGGATTGTGTTCCGGGTTTAAAGATAACTATTGTCAATTAATAAAGTATAATAAACATAAAGGAAGACCAAAGAAAACAAAACGTTTAGACGATATATTTTCAATGGGAGACAGTGTTATTGTTGACATGAATGGAAAAATTGTATTAGAGTCTGATTCATGTCTTGAATATCCATATCATTTAAAGGTATAATTGGAAGTATTAAAGATCGTTATTATAATCTTGTGACGGGTGAACATATTGTAACTGGAAGTCATAATATTTCTAGTAATGAATTTTTATTTGTTGAACGAAAGTACTCATTTGATGGAACATTTCCAACTGGAGTATATAAAATTAATTGGTATACAGGCGAAGTTGAAGTATTTGAAATAAGTAAATAACTATGAGTGAAGTAGAAGAGTTAGATAATTTACCGTTTAGAGAAGGATATAACAAGTCACGGTTAAGAGCTGGTGAATGGTCTGCTAGAAAATCAGAATGTCACAAAGTAGGAGATTATTATCCTTGGACTATTGCAGAACGTGTGATCAAATCATTCATAGGAAAACCTTTCAATAAAGCGTTTTCTTATTTTTGTACACTTGTTCCTGTTTATCAACAACATATTTTTTTAGAAGAATTTCAACCAAAAAGATGGAGAAATCGAGGATATTATTTAGACAAAGGAAATAATATCCGAATTCATAAAGAACATAAAGATAAATCAGTTTGGTTCTATCCAATTGATTATGAGTGTAAAATTGAAAGAACTAGAAATGGTAGAGCTTTATTTTACTGGGAATATGAAGAACCAGGTGATGTTAAAAAAGTAACAGAAACAGGATTTAAGAAAAAGTTTTCTTCTAAAAAAGAACCTGAATATAAAAAACTTGTTGCCGAAAAACTTCAGCAAATGAAGAAAATAGAAAAGGAGAAAAGAAAAGAACGGACAGCAAAGGATTATATTTTCTTGACACAGGATGAACAACAAAAGATAAATGATCAGTTATTAGATAACATCAGAAGAGATGCTCATGGATTTGACGAAGAAAGTTTTATGTGTATTGAATATCATGGAAAAAAACGTAAACGTAAAAGTTAATATATGGATATGATTGATGCAAGTACAGTTGGAAAATGGTCTATGACTGAAGAAAAACCTAGATCAACAACACCTGTACAAGAAACACCTCAGAAGAAAATTTCTTCATCTAAATTTGAAAAGGAAATGGAGAAATTGCAAAAACTTACAGAAAAACTTAAAGAAGGAATCGATAAACTATATGACGAACACGCAACGAGTGAGTTATATTCTGCAAGTGTAGCAACATATGAAATAATACGGTTGTTAAGAAATAAGTAATGGAAGAACAAAATTATCCTCAAAAAGTCTTTAAATCATTAGATGAATTTAAAGATCGTGATGTTACTTTATATAGAAGTAATGATCCACGAAACACTTCCGTCTATTTTACAAATGACAGTGAAGGAAGTGCACAGTTTGAAGTATTAAGGTTTGAATATAAATTCGAACAGCCTGAATTATTTATACGTTTCATAGGCGATAAACATTTCATTGAAATGTGTGGAGGTGGTAGTAATTCGGCAAGAGGAAATATGAGAAAAGGATCTGTTACAAATGTATGGGAAATTTGGGATGACCGACGTTTCAGGGAGAAAATTAGTATCTTCGAGCATGATAGTAATATGTTACTTCAATTTGGTGAATTTGGAGATTTTAATTTTTTGTCAATAGTTGCAAGACAACATGTGGAAGACTCATATCATTTTAGAGATAGTCCACACGGTTTAAATATTAATACAAATTTATTAGATGTTGTATTAAAGTCTGAATACCTAGCATTACCCGAAGATGTTAGATCTGTAGTATACATGTATAAAACTAATACTTTACAACCTACATTTTTTGTAGTAGATTGTCAAAAGTATAAGTTTTCTTATAACACTCATATGTTTAGAAAAATTGACCCTTCTGGTAAAATTACTAAAATGCAAATTAAGAATTTTGCACGAATGAGAGATGGTGGCACAACAGAAATAACTCTGGATGATAATGGTGAAGAACATGTATTTTATTCTCCAACTACATTAGGTGTAAAACCAGGAAATGAAAAAGATGTTACTTTTGACAAAGAAGTTCTTGTGAAAGTTACTGATTATGAAAGACTTGCACTTATAAAGACACTTGGAATTTTAATTGAACCTGAAAAAGAAGAAAAATGAAAAAACAAAATTCAGTAGTACTTCAACCAAAAGGGGATCGCTTAGACGATGCACCTTTGCAAAAATATTTGAATGATGGATATAGTGTTGTTGCAACATGTGCACAACATGTATCTGCAGGATCTTATGATGTTAAAGGGGCAATATTAGTAATTGTAGAAAAGGAGATTTTAGAATGAATGTAATAAAACCACCACAATCACTAACTAAATATTTACATAGAAGTACGCGTCCAAATCCTAGCGTATTTTTGGCAGGAAGCATTGAAATGGGTGTTGCTCAAGATTGGCAATCAGTTGTAGAAACTGCACTATGTGATATTGATGTTGCTATGTTTAATCCCAGACGAGATTCGTGGGATTCTAGTTGGGAACAGAAAATTTCAAATCCTCATTTCCGTGAACAGGTTGAATGGGAATTGACCGCTTTACGTTGTGCTGATGTAATCATCATGTACTTTGACCCTGAAACCAAATCACCAATTTCATTATTGGAATTTGGGCTATTTGCAGCTTCTGGTAAACTTATAGTATGTTGTCCAGATGGATTTTACAGAAAAGGAAATATCGAAGTTGTATCTAATTATTACGGAGTTCCAATGTTTTCAACATTAGGAGATGCCATTGACATTTGTATAACTAGACTTAATAAGATATGAGTACCGTAACACCAAATGAAAAATGTAGAGAATTAAATCACACAGTTCTTGATTTAATGTGCGACATGAAATTATTAAAAGATTTTCCAGAGTATAAGTCAATTATTATGAATCTGACTAATATTTCAAAAGATCTAAATTCTATTCAAATTAAACTAATTACTGGAAATGGGGAGAACACCTCTGAAGAAGATAATAGTCAACAGTGAATGGCTACGATTCATTAGAAGTCCATATTGGGAATTAAAAGTTCGCAATGGTTTAACAAAAGCTGAAATGAGATGCTTACCCAGCAATCAGCTTGTTGCAACCATTGTGTTGTCTCATAATGGGTTTTATGGAATATGGTTTAACATGTTTGGTCATAATGTTGAATATGAAGATAAATTTTCAAATATTGAACAAGCTATGATTGTTGCTCCAAAATTTATCGCAAAAGAAATAAATAAAGTATTTATATTAGGCATTTAAAACACAAAATTAAGATACGACTTACAAAATAGAGTTAGATTTAATGGAGTTGCAATTTAATGTAAATGAAGAAAGTAAAGAAATTTTATTTTTAAATAATAAACCAACAAATGTTAATAGCACTTTGGTAGCATTGTGTATAACGTTTTGTGTATGAAACGTTGCGACTTAATAGTAATAACTTTAAAATATTACCTCAGCAAAATACAGGACTCGTCCAACTTAAAATTAAACCTAACGGTTCACAAGTTGGCATTTGTTGCCGCCTACAAATAGATAAATTGTCAAACTTAAACAAATATTGATATGAGCAAAAAAGTTTCAAACCCTACGAATGAAGGCAATAACGCTAACTTGCTGTTATCTGCTGCTGATGTGCGTTGGCTTTCGAGATATTCAGAAACAATGGAAGATGATAAACAAGGTAGGTGGGCAAGAGTTGCGTATGCTGGAAAGTTTGATAATATGGGATTTTTCAGAGGTAAAGTTTGTCGATGGGAAATTGCTTGGATTAGTAAAATAATGATAAAAGATGAATTGAAGTTTACAATTAAATACAAATATCCATCAAACGGCAAACATTTATTTGATAATTTAAAAGATGCACAAAAAGAAGTTGAAAAAACTTTCCAATGGTTTATGAAGATGTGCGGTAGGTTATTTTAGTGCTTCAAGAGTGTTTAATAACTTAATTGAAGATGGGCTTGTTGAACAAGTTGGTAGCACGACACTAACAAGGCACATGGCATAATACCGTGTTATGCACCGACTTTATTTTAATCAAAATGAGAGAAAAATCTGACGTGAGTGAGGAATTATATGTAAAAGCTAGAGATTTAGCACCAACAAGATTGAAGATAAGAAACGTGATGAATAATGACCGCTAACGATTGGCAATATGAAACGGTTGCCTTGTAGTTCGTTTCGCAAATATAGATGCAGTTTTCTGGCAACTGTTTTATATTGATTGTTATAGCCAGTTAATTTTTAATCATATGGAAAAATGTAAGGAAAACCGATCTATTTGGGTAGTTCAATTTCTTATGATGGGAAAGGGAAATCTGGAGTAAAAGAAGAAGAAAGACATCTTATAAAACCGTTCAATTACATCAAAAATTACATTGAAAATTAACTTTAGTTTGTAGTTCTACAATTCTTTTTTCGTTATATTATATTTATCAAATTAATATAAAACTTTTTATTATGGGACAAATAGATGCATCAAATCGTAAAGTAGTAGTTGAATTATTTGAAAAGGAAATGGTCATTCTTTAAATTTAATCACTACTTTCAATTCACAGAAACGAAAGTATTTCAAGTTATAGGTAAGAACAAAGAGGAGCAATGGGCTGTAAAGTTTAGAGTTTCTTTTAATTGCGCATAACGGCTGGCGGTATGGTTATGTGTGCCTACCACGCCGGTCATTCCAATATTAAACTACAGAGGGTTATATGCAAGTATCAACTAATCTTTTGAAAAAAGTAACGCTGCCAATATAATTTCACTCTCCATTTTATTGTTCTGTGAAATGTGTTATATTTAACTATAATTAAAAATAAACATCATGAGAACAATACTTTATATATTCACAATCCTTTTTACTACTACAGCAATTGGACAAACAAAATTAGATACTTTAGTATTTAATGAAATAAATAACTACAGAGTTTCTAAAGGTCTTGAAAAAGTAGAATTAAACAATGCTTTTTATACTGAAGCATTGAACCATTGTAATTATATGGATTCTGAAAAAGCAGTTAGTCATGATGGATATGAAACTAGATACCATACTATTACGAATGAAATTACAGGAATGGTTAAAACAACATCTAAAACAAGTTTTATTATTGTTAAAGAATACAGTGAATCTCCAAAACATAATGAAGCTTTAATGAATACAAAATTCAAATATGTAACTGTTTTTACAATAAATACTGTATTTAAAACACATGGAGTTGAAGTACCAGTTACCTACTCAACTATAGTATTCTTTAACCAACCGCATAAAAATGATTCTTTACTAAATCGCATAAAAAAAGGAATCAAAAAAATTCGATTCCTTTTATTTTAATAAGATAGTTATTATTTTTGACCAACTGGACATTTAACTGCTTCCATGTAATTTTTAAAATTATTTACTTTTTTAGATCTTTTTAATTTAGATGTACCATGTTTGATTTTTTTAGGAGATTTGAGTTTATTTTCTTTCGATAAGTAATATGTAGTAACTTCTTCGCTTTCAGCTTTTGCTTCTACATTTTCAATATTGATAGAATAAACTTTTAATTTTACATATCTTGCTGAAGGATCATCTTTAGTACCTTGTTCAGATAATAAACATTGTTCAATATCTTTTGCATTATCATTAGTTACTAAATCTTGTTCTTTTAAGTATTTAATAATAGATTCATTTCTTGCTTTACTTAAGTCTTCGTTATTTTTGATTCCAGTTTCTTTTTGCATTCTTTGAGAAATTGGAGTTTTGTCAGTAGATGATTCAATTGCAATTTTTGTTACAATTTGTCCAGATTCTTGAAGATCAGCGAATGTTGAATCAATTGCTTTCTTAGATGCATCATTTAATACAAATCTTCCTGATTCAAATCCTTGAGATAGATCGAGTTCAAATTCATTTACAATAACTTCAGCCTTTGGAGCCTTTTTCCAAATTGTATCCATTTTAGTACCATCAAGTTGCCATCCATTATTTTGTAGTTGAACAGCTTTTTGTTCAGATTGTGTCTTTGTGTGTTGAACTGAAGTTTTAGCTTCTTTACCTTGAGCATATGCTCCACCGATTGATGCTAATGTTGTTAATACACCTAATGCAATATTTGCAGCTAAACCTTCATCTACCTTTTGTTGACGTTGCATAAATTCGTCATATGAAACTATATGTGTATCCATATCTTAAAGTTTTAAATTTTGTTTTATATATCTTTTTTGACTACAGCAATTTTGTTATTTTTAAATCATGAAACCTAAAGTATACATTGCAAGTCCATATTCAAATGGAGATCAAATCATAAATGCAAAAGCACAATATGATGTTTTTAATAAAATTATACATACAAAAAAATTGATTCCTTTTGCTCCTTTGTGGGCAACATTTCAACACTTTATATATCCATTGCCATATGAAATGTGGTTAGAGTGGGACTTTGAATGGGTAAAAGCATGCGATTGTGTTTTACGTCTACCTGGAGTGTCGAGTGGTGCAGATGCAGAAGTTAAAACTGCATTGGATAATGGTAAACTTGTATTCTATACTTTAGAAGAATTATTCGACCATTATAAAATAGAACATGAATCTAATTGAAAAAGCAAAACAGTTTGCATATAAACAACACTGCAAACCAGAACCTCAACGTTATGGCAACGCATTATATTCTAAACATTTAGCTGATGCAGTAGCTGTCGCCGAACGTTATCTTTATTATCTTAAAGAAGACGATCGTACAAATGTCATAATAGCATGTTGGTTACATGATGTAATCGAAGACACAAATATTACTCCTGTCAAATTGGAGATGTTATTTAATCATACTGTTGCCGACATAGTGTATCGAGTGTCTAATGAAATGGGTTGGACTAGAACTGAAAAGAATTTCAAAACATACCCGAAAATATGGACTCATGATTTAGCAATTTTCGTTAAGTTGTGTGATAGAATTGCAAATACTCGAAATTCAAAAGAATGTACAGATAAGCATGCTCAAAAAATGTATAAAACATATACAGGTGAATATTTAATATTTAGAGCAGCTATTAAAGTTAGGAATTTATACCCAGAAATGTGGAAAGAACTTGATGAGTTAAATACACCAAATCGTTAAATATGAATAAGAAAAAAATCACAATTAGAATTAACGTCCACTCTATGGTTGATGTTATTACAAATTCATCTACAACTATTTACACTAACCAAGATGATAGTGTACAACCAGCAAAAGAGTTAGTTTCTGAAATGCTAAAATTATTTGGTGTTACTAATCTAACACCAGATGACATTTTTGAATTTAGAGTAGTTAAAGAAGATGAAGATTATAGTGAAAATGATTCTTCTGAATTAATGCTAACAGCAAAAGATTCAAAATATGATGATCTTGCAAGAAAAATGATTAAATTCTTAAATTCTACAGATTATGAAGAAGGCTATGACTAAAATTGGTTTTATGCTAAATGTTCATTCTATTGTAGATGTTATCACAAACAGCTCTGATGAGCTGTTTGTTGGTAAAGCATCTTCTAAAGATGACATTACTAAATTGATAGAGGAAGTATATCCAGATTTTAGGACTGAATATGAAGAGCCTAAATCGATTAAAGAGCTTTCTGCTTCAGAATTAGACACATATTTATCATATTTGTGCTCTCCTCATTGTTGGCCAGCTACAAAAGATCAATATCCAATTCCTCATGGATTTACTTTTGAAGAATTGTAGAAGCTAAAGATAAAAAACCTGCATGGAATGGAAGTATTCAATATCAGTTAAAATGTAATAGTGATTATAGATATGTGACTGATGATAATGTTGATGCAATAAAAAATAAACTTGATCCTAAGGGAGAGATGTTTTTTATTTGGTCAATAGACTACAATCCTGACTGGGATAAACAAGAATTAATGTGGAGTTTCATGGAAAGGATTCATTTAGGATGATAAAGTTTTATTCAGCAGAAGGAATCGAACATGATTTCGGTCAATGGGATATTATTTGTCTAAAGATAAGACTGCTTTAGAAAAATGGATAAAATCATGGGAAGGCGGTGGTCCAGAATGTTATTATACATGTACTCGGATTGTCGAAATAGATTCCGAAGATACTGATGCATTAAATGATTTCTTAGAAAATAATGAGACTCGAACTTCTGGAGTTTACCATTCAGATAAATTGGCAGGCATTCAAACAAATAAAGGTATTTTAAACTTTTACAGGTTATACTAATGAAAGATATTATTATAAGTGTCCATAGCTTCGTGGATGTTATTACGAATTCATCAACTGAACTTTTTGTTTTTGATTCTGATAAAACGTTGGAAACAATACGAGAAATGGCGAAATCAAAAGAAGCAGAGTTTCCGCCAGAGTATGGACATTATGTTAATGTTTCGAAAATTGATTCTGATGATGTTGAATGGGTTATGGATTTTCCGTATATAGATGTCGAAGAAACTATTCAACATTTAACCATGCTAGGATATAAAGTGATTCCACCAGAAGATAAAGAAAATTTGCCTGTGCAATATTTCAAAATTTCATCAGAACGTGGTGGTATGCATCCAAAACTATATGATTTTATTAACAGTACCTTCAATATTATACGATACACAACAGACGCATAAAAATGGATAAATTATTTATTGTAACAATTTTGATAATTGCGGGATTGTTTATCTCGTTGTTAACAACACATGTGATAGTCGATGTCACAATGCTTTATCAAATACCATATTTGATAAACTTTAATTTCGTTCAAGTATATGGAGCAACCTTAGTCATAGGTTATTTCACATATAAACACCCGGAAAGTAAAGAAACAGATTCATCATCTTTTGGAGAACAGGTAGTAAAATCTGTTACTATGTTATTAACAAAAGTAGTCACAATATTACTGAGTTGGTGGTTTGCATACATAATGTTTAAATTTATTGGTTAATGAGAAAAAAAATAAACATTCATAGTATTTCATCGGTTATTACAAATAGCTCTGAAATGATATATGTTGTAGATGATGGAAAAACCGAAGAACAAATTCTAGAAATTTTGCAACCATACATTAAAATGGATAAAGAAGCAGGGAACTATTCTGGTAATGGTGGTTGTGTAGAATGTTTTTTTGCAGATCCTGCAGATTATTACCCATGTGAAGATGTACCTACTGAAATGTTTCTTGAAGTAGATTGGGCATTTAAAAACACAATCGAAGCAGTAAATAAACTGTTTGGTTATAAAAAAGATGAGTAATGAAAAAAAACATTTATAATTAGTATACATAGTTTTATTGATGTAATAACAAATTCAAGCACTGAAATGTTTATCATTGATAAAAGTAAAATCGAAGAAAGTTTATTAAAAGTATTCGATGCTATCCTTGAAGAATGCAATCTAGATTATGAAAGTAAAATAGAATCATATAATGATTACAGATACAAAAATGATTATATCTTACCAGAAGAAAATAATCCAGATGACTGTTATGTTATTAATGTATCACACAGCAATGATGTATTGAATATGTTAGTGGAAAAGTTCTTCAAGCCAATAAAATATACATACAACGAAGAAGATTAGTTCATTGTCAAGCTAAACATTGTTATTTATTATTGTAACGAAAAAAGATAAACATGATTAAAACAAGAGAATTTAAAGACAAAAATTATCGTGGAATTTTCTTTAACGGTAAAACTATTAGAATTGCGTTAGATCCGAGTAAAGAAATTAGTGAATTAGATTATCCAGAATTTTACGATGTTGATGTTTTTGAAACAATGAACGGATTGTGTAGAGCAAACTGTCCATGGTGTTATTTAAAAGGTAATGAAAATGGTAAATGTGTTGAAGATGCAGCACAAAAAATTACTGATTATTTTGGTAAAATGACCAAAAATCAGAGACCTTTTCAAGTTGCTATTCCAGGTTCTGGAGAGTTATTTGAGCACCCTGATTGGGAAAACATTTTAAAAGCTTTTTATGATCTTGAGATCATGCCTAATTATACAACAAATGGTATGTGGGTTGATCAGGAATTAAAAACACAAAAACGTATTCTCGATAAAACAAAAGAATATTGTGGTGGAGTTGCTGTAAGTTGTCATCCACATCTTAAAGAAGATTGGGAACAAGCAGCTTGGTTATACTCACAACATGAAATCAAATTAAACTTCCATATCATTATTTCTGACAAATCTTCAATTGATGAGTTTGTAGAAATTTATGAAAAATGGAAAGATTTAGTTGATTATTTCGTATTACTTCCATATGGAAATCAAGGCCGTGCTCCTAAGAAAAGTATTGATTGGGAATATTTGATTACTAAACTTCCAGAAGATCAATCAAAACTTGCATTTGGTGCTAACTTCTATTCTTATTTAATGCAAGGAAATCATGGCATTAAAGTTAGTCTTTATGAACCAGAAATCATGTCAAAATTTCTATCTTTAGACAAAATGGAATTACATAAAAGTAGTTTTAGTTTAAATACAAATGTATAGTCATATTAGACATAAAAATAACAGATCAACAGGCAGATCGACTCGGATAAAAAATTTCGCAGTCGATCAGTTTATATCTGTTGGTGGTGTAATAATAGCTGATCATACTGCATTTGAGCCTGAAGGCTGGACTAGACATTTAGCACTCACATTTGGTGATGAGATATGTGAACAATATCACAAAACATCATATGCTAAACGAACCGATACATATTGTAAATTCGATGTGATATTTAAAGCTATAGTACCAGTATTATATACCAGAGATGAATATACATTTATTTCTGGAGCAGGACATAATTTAGTAATGTATGGCGAAAAACGATTATGTGAAGTTAATCTGCAAAAGGAAATTGATATTATTATTAACGCTTGGAAAGAATATAAAAATGCAAGATAAATTTACAATAGAAGAAATTAAAAACTATCTCAAAAAACAAGATAGTATAGGTGACATTAGAAACAATTGCAGATTATGTTACAAAAAAGATTTAACAGTACATAAAAAATATGTAATTTATGGTTAAAAGCAGGGAATAAAGCAGAAGATTTTCCTAAATTACCACCTTGTTGGATGGATGTTGAAATAACGTTAAAGAACGGGGAAAAATATAAATCTTTTTTAGGTAGTATAAATAATTGTGGCGAAGTTAAGTATGTAATAAATAGAGTGTTTAATAAACGAATTTATTTAGAAACAGAAAAAGTAGTTAGTTGGGTGTTCATTTAATTACACAACTGAAAGTTTATTAAAGCATTTGTTAGGTACAACGAGAAATGAAAGTTTAAATAGTGTTTCGATGTCAAAATGCATAGTGAGTTTCCGCAGCATTACCGCTAACGTTCCTCGTGTATGCATGGGCGATTTATTAACGATAAATTTTGATAAAATGAATACGTTAAGAAAAGAATATTGCGATGAAAAAAATATACCAATGGGATTGGATAATGAGTTTGATTACATACGTTGGTTAGAAGCTAAAATCCAAGCCTTACGCATACACGATGTTGTAGGGCGAAGCGAACAGTATTGCGGTTGCAATCTAAAAGGTTCGTTTGATGAAGAAAATGAATTACCTGATGATTTGCAGGTGTATTTGTATTGGCACTAACGTTGAGTAAACGTAGCGTTCGAAGGACGTAAAATAATGGTGTATAATGTTCACTAAATGATCTACTAAAACAAAAATTGATAGATCCTCATTTTTGTGATAATAAAAATTATTTTTCACTGATTGCAAATTCAATAACACATGGAAGAAATTAATCAACAACTGTCTAAATGTACTAGAGTAGAATGTATAGATGAAAACGGTAGATCATATGTTAATTGGAAAGATACAAATAAAATAACTGTTAGTATACAGGATGATGGTAAAACTTTAAAAATATTTATCTCAAATGATAAAAGTCGTAAATAAATATAAACACATAGAAACTCCTGATGATGTGTATATCGGAAGAGGGAGCATTCTCGGAAATCCGTATTCACACAAACTTGGTGGAATGGCTGAATTTATAGTTGCATCAAAAGAAGAAGCAATACGTCAATACCGTATTTATTTAGCCAATCAGATATTAAATAAGAATGCAGATATAATAAATGAATTACGTCATATTGCATTTAATACTAGACATGGTAATGTTAATTTGGTGTGTTTTTGCAAACCGGGAATATGTCATGGTGATGTTATTGTTGACTTTGTTTTACATATATTATCAAATTCTTTGGATCAAAATTGGTTACTCACACAAAAAAACTCCTGACAATTCCATTTAATTCCGTATTTTGTTATATTTGTTGTATAAAAAAATAATTCATAATAATATTTTAAAATCTCATTCTCAATTTTTTTAAACGATTATTAATGTTATTTTTGAATTATAATTTATTATTAACGACTAATTTCATAACATATGGATTTAAACACCTTGTATCTTAAAGAATTAAAAAACTCAAATTCAACTCAAGAAGAAACATTCGAATTAATTAAAAAGTACCAAGAAACTGGTGACTTTGCTGCAAGAGATAAAGTTATAAAAAACTATCTTTTGCATGTAGTTAAAATTGCTAATACATTCTCTCACAAAGATATTGATGTGAAAGATATGATTGAAGAAGGTACAATTGGTTTAATTATTGCAATAGATAAATATGATTTAGATAATGGTTCAACATTCGGATCTTATTCTAAATATTGGATCCGTCAAGCAATTATTCGTAATTGTATTAATAAAAGAAGAATTATCCGTCTTCCTGAAAATATCACAAATGCAATGACTAAAGGAGAATGGAAAGGAATTGAGTATAATGAAGTATCATATGACAATGAAGAAATAAATCTTCAAGAAAAAATAGCAGCCCAAGAAGATGATATTTTCAATGAAGAAGAAATGATCACAAAAACAAAAATTAACAGAATGCTTTCGTTATTAAAGGAACGTGATTGTGACATTGTCAAAGATTTATTCGGAATTGGTATTGAAGATGCTCTTGCTGTCGAAGAAGTTGCCGAGAAGTATGACATTACTACTACTCGTGTAAATCAAATTCAACGTGCTTCTTTAGATGTTATCCGTAAAAGCCAAATTAAAATCAATAGTAATATTAATATTGTGTCTGCTTTATACGGAATCAATGAATGTTCAATTGATGTTACCGACATAATTGCTAAAAAGTATAGCTTATGTGAAACCATTAAAGTGTGTAATTCATTATCGGGAGACCCATGTCCAGGCAAAAAGAAAAAACTAATGTTATCTTATGTCGAAGACAATAGAACGATAAAACGAGAATTTATCGAAGGATCATATATTTGTTTGTAGACAAGTTTGTAAGTAAGTATAAGTAAGTGAAGCCTTGCACTGCCATGCAAGGCTTTTTTATGTGTCAAAACCTGAACTTTATATGATCATTAATATAAAACATTAAAATATTTATTATGAACATATTAATAGATGCAAGTGGTATGTTTTACCGTTCACTTTACACAACTAATTATAAGCTTGCTAAAGGTGAAAAACTTTTAGAGAAAGAAAAGTCTAAAGGAGTTTTTATGAGAAAACTTGCTATGGATTTTTCAAGTATGTTAAGAGATTTTGAGACTCCTAAACGAATAATATTATGCATAGATTCAACATCTTGGAGAAAGGAGATTGAAATCGTCGACGACAATGTTGGGTATAAAGGTATGCGTGAAGAAAAGAAAGAAAAAAATCCTGTAGATTGGCAATCTTTTTATGATTTAACTAATGAGTTCTTAGAGATTCTTGGGACTAAAGGATATATTTTATCTAAACGCAATAGAGCTGAAGCTGATGATCTTTTATATTTATGGTCGCGTAAATTAAATAAAGATGGAGAGAATGTATTTATCATAACTGGTGATAAAGATATTCTTCAATCTGCATGTCATAATGCAAATGGAACATGGACTATTTTATTAGACCCGGTTAATAAACGAAAAAAAATATCACTAGTCCAAGAAACATTTGACAAAAAAGATGAATCTGCTAAAGATGCTGTTAGTATTTTTAATCCATCATCTTGGAATACAGATAATGATGTATTAACAACTCTATTAGATACATTTAATGTAAACATAGTTGAACCAAATGTGATAGCTAATTCTAAAGTTATTATAGGTGATGGTGGTGATGATGTTCCTTCATTAATTACATGGCCAGACAAAAAAGATCCGTCAAAGATTAGAAAAATGACTGAAAATAATCTCGAAAAAATAGTAGAGAAAGTTCCAGATATTTTACATGTTCATTGGTCAGAATTACTTAAAGATGAATACATAGATGTAATTTGTGAAACAATTGCTGAGATTAAAAAAATCGAAGTTGATAAAGAACATACACGTAAAAATGTTACTCGTAATGCTACATTAGTTGTATTATCAGAAAATATTATTCCGCAGGATATTCAAGATTCTTTTAATGAAGTTTCAGATATTTCAGAATCTATTGCTCTTACTGGTAGAGATGAAATACTAAAAGGCACAAAATGGTTTAAAGATAGAAATATTGATTTTATACCAAAGGCATTTGACGTATTTGAAGATTTATAATGAGTGGTAAAGTCATAACTATACCTGTAGAACTGAAAGAAATAGAAATTTGGATATGAACCCGTGGAGAGAAAAGGATTGGAGAATTCCATTAAAAGGAGAACTTGTAAAGGACAAAGACGGTATTGTTGGTATAGTTACAAGGACCATTGGTACTGTGTCTAAGAGACATGTGTGGGTGAATGATATACATGATAATGAAATACATGATGGTGCTCCAAGTGAGCATTTTGAAATTCTAGATGTTACTGAACTTAAAAAGTTTCAACTACAACGTTTAGAAAATAAACATAACATAAGTGTTGGAACTATATGCTATTTATATAATGATGTAAATCTTCCATTTAAGATTATTCTACTTGAATGGAATGATCTATATCAACGTCCATTTATTTGGTTAGATAATCAAAAAGAATTCGATCAAAGTATTATAAAAATAGACAACATTGATCATATAACTCCATTTGACTTAAACATTCCTCCAATTGAACAATTTTTTTCAAATGAAAATTCGAAACTGAATTGGAGGCTTGATATAAATTTAATTGAGTCAACATTAAATGACGGTTGGGGAGTAAATGGAAATGAATGGCGCTTTTCTTCTAAAGATAGTGCAATGAAAGAATTTAATAATTGGAGTGCTCGATTAAAAATTCGTAGAATATGTTCCGTGATAGCTGGAGATTGGAAACCTCAATTTCCATGTTGGACTATTGAAATGAATACTGATCAACAATTTAGAGTATGTGAAGTTAAATCATTCTCAGGATTTCCTGCTTATTTTAAAACTGCAACACATGCAGCATATGCGTTATCTCATATCCCTAACGGTTTATGGTTAAATGCATATGATACGTCGATAGATTCATTATTCGATGAACTATAATTAACCTTTGTAAATGATTTATTTAAGTATCTTGTTAAAGATACTTTAAATTCATATTATTTTTACAAACAAGTATGTCTTGTTTTAAATATGAAACTAAATTATGCAAATGTATATAAAATAAATATAATCTATAAAAAACATGAATAAACCTATTGAGCAAACGTCTGGCAAGTCTAGACATTACGAAGATTTTAGTGTGTTACAAGAAGTGTATAGTGAATTGAATTGTTATCCTATAGTTGTACATTTTGATAAAAACGCTGAGTTAGCAAAAATAATTCAAGAGTTCGATAAAACAGATTTTAAGCTGTCAAAGATTTTTGAAAAACGTTATCATTCATTTGAAGATGAAATTGATATTTCTGAATATATTCTCTATAAAGTAGCTCCCGGTTTTTATTTAGAACTAAATAGTGGAGAAGAATCACCTGATTCTTTTGATGCTTTATTTTTAGAAGAAGATGCTGTATTTCTTTCTTCGCATCTAACTTTATTGATTCCACCAGAAAATCATAAACTGTATAATGAAAAACAGTATAAAGAAATTATTAAGGTTTTAGCCTCATCTAAACTAGAGTATGCTAAAGAACAAGCATCTATCAAGATGATATGTCATGATGATGGTTTTTTCTTACGTGATTTCTTAATTGGAGATCATAAATTGAAAGATGCAGATTTACATTACGGAAAAGGATTCTATGAATTTCATGAAAAGATTGTAGATAAACTAACAAATGATAAAAAAGGTTTATTTCTACTTCATGGAGAACCGGGAACAGGAAAAACTTTTTACATTAGATGTCTGTTATCAATATTAGCATCATCTAATAAATTTGTGCTATATATTCCACCAGGAATGATTGGATATATAACATCTCCAGAACTCATGACTTATATTTCAGATATGGTATCTGAAAAACGTTTAGACGATAAACAATGCATAATTCTATTAGAAGATGCTGATCCATTACTAGTTTCAAGAAATGGTTTAGATAGAACTGAAGGTATTACCAATTTGTTAAATATGACTGATGGTTTATTAAACGACATGTTAGATATTCAAGTTATAGCTACATTTAACACAAATCTTACAAGTTTAGACAGCGCACTATTACGTCCTGAACGTCTTGCTGCACGAAAAGAATTTAAACGTTTAACTGTACAAGATACAAATATCCTACAAAAACATCTTGGATTAGAAGAAACGAAAGATGCAAAAACATTAGCTCAAATATATAGTACATCAAATAAACATGAAACTATACTTCATGAGTATATTGAGAATAAAAAAACAATAGGATTCAAATGAAATGCTGCGGTAAAAAAGAACCTTTTAATAAATCATCTTTAGTAAAAGCTGGTAAGTCTATAATAAAGCATTATACAACTCCTGAGTATAATGCTTTTGCATCAGATGAAATAAAACAAGCAAGAATAGAAGCATGCAATAATTGTGACATGCTTGGAGAGTTTTTCGGAAAAAAACAATGTAAAGAATGTAAATGTTTTATTGAACCTAAAGCTGCATTAATAGATCAAATATGTGAACATCCAAACGGAAGCAAATGGGAAAAATAAAAAGTGAAGAATACAACGTACCTGTATTAGAATTTGATACACCTGATTTATTTCATAGTTATATTTTAAATGAAAAAGGATGTATGTTTGATCATATAGTACAAGCAATAGAATATGCTATGTGTAATGATATTGAGAATATAGACGTAATTCGTGCCGAAATCAAAGAACCATATAGCGCAGTCACAATTCAAGCAAGATCATTTGAATGGGAAAAAACTTTGAACTATGCAATGAAACATTATATTAAAAAGGAATACTTTGAACAATGTGCAAAAGTTAGAGATTTATTAGAGGAATTAGTAATAACAGAATAATGTTTTTAGAATCATTAATAAAATTAGCAGAAATAGTAGATCATTATAAAAGTAATAATGAGATTTTAATAAATGAAGAATTTCATAATGAAACTGAAGAATTGATAAAATCTCAAACAGATTTTTTGATGAATGATCTGGAATTTAAAAAGGATAATCCTGGACCATATTCTTTTGGTTTCGGAAATTTAGAATTGAATATCTTTTCTCCGGATCAAACCGATATTCAAGAATGGGCAATGATTGTCAGAAAAGATGGTGAACAAATGAATTATAGATTCAATTCAATGCTTGGATTTATGAAAGTATTAATAATGGCAATAAACGGACAAACGGATGGCGATAAATAATCATGAATTTTATATGCAAACAGCATATAATTTGTCTAAACAATCGCATTGTGTATCGAAACAAGTTGGTGCAGTCTTAGTCAGTGATGGTAGAATCATTTCTATGGGGTATAACGGGTCACACCCGGGAAATATTAATTGCAACGACAATTTTAATAGTGATAATTTTAATTTCGACGAACATCATAAATGGTCTGTTATTTATGAAGTTCATGCAGAAATGAATTGCTTATCGTTTGCAGCAAAAAATGGGATCAGGGTAAATGGTTGTGACCTGTATGTTACATTAAGCCCGTGTCAAGACTGTCTTAAAAATTTAATACAAGCTGGTATTAAACGGATATTTTATTTAGTTCAATACCATAGAAATGCTATTCCTATAGAACTTCAAAAATATATGGACGATAATAATATAGAAGTTTGCAAGTTCATTCCACAACATATGTTTTTAAATGAACACGATACTATTGTCGAATATGAGAGGCATGCACATGTTTTTAGTGAGCATATAAAAAATTCACTGAAATATGACATGCGAAATAAACTTATATCTATAGATGATATAACATCAACATTTTATTCAACGAGAGTTTTTGATGAAATGCTTTTTGATGAACCTAATTTAGAAAAACTAATTATAAATAAAATAAAAAGCAATGAGCAATAGATTATTAACAGAAATTTTAAGACCTAAGAGTGTAGAACAATTGATTCTGCCTCCGCGTATTATGAATGCCATAAGCGATAAAAATCTAAAACAGAATTTTTTATTTTATGGAACTCCTGGTACAGGTAAAACAAGCACAGCTAAAGTATTAGCATCCAATTATCCATATCTATATATTAACTGTTCTGATGAAACAGGAGTAGATGTCGTAAGAGAAAAAATAAGTAAATGGTGTTCAACGGTTTCTGTTCTTGATGGAGAAGAAAAATTAAAGGTAGTAATACTTGATGAGGTTGATGGTGTTTCTGAACAATTCTTTAAAGCATTAAAAGGAAACATTGAAAAATTTGCTGAACAAGCAAGATTTATTGCTACTAGTAATTTTGTGAATAAAATTCCCGAAGCAATTTTATCGAGATTTTCATGTATTAATTATGATTATTTAGATAAAGAAGAAGAACAAATTGTTTATAAAGAACAAATTAAAAGAGCTTCTATCGTTCTAAGTAAATTAAACATTCAACATGATCCAGATGCTGTTAATGAATTAGTTAAACGTTCATTTCCAGACATGAGAAAACTGTTTAACAGAATCCAAACTCTTCAATTAAGTGGTGTAACTTCTTTGAGTAAAGAAGCAATCATGAAAACTGATTGGTCATTTGAGGATATTTTCACTTTATGTGCAGGCGCGCCTGATCCTTATAAAAATTATACATTCCTTATAAATCAATACGGTTCAAGAGTTGATGAAGTATTAGATGCTTTAGGGAGCGAATTTCCTAAATGGTTAGAAGAAAAACATACTGCAAAAATAAAATATCTTCCAAACATAATCGTCGAAGTTGCTAATTATCAAGCACAAAGAGTTCAGGTTATTGATTCTTCGATATCAATGTTAGCATGTATTTTCCGAATTCAAACAATTTTAAACAATTAAAGTTATGATAAAAACATTTGATGAATTTAATATATCGGAAAATGAAGGACATCATTCATATGGTTGTGCAATGTTATATTTTATTTTTGATAAAATTGATGATATTCAATCTGAAATTGACGAAGATGATTTAATAAATGATGGATTTGAAAATGATCCACATGTTACATTATTGTATGGTTTACATAAAGAAGTAAATGATACTGAAGTTTTTGATATAATAGATGAATATGATATTCCAACATTGGAATTATATAATATATCTGCATTTAAAACCGATGAATATGATGTATTAAAATTTGATGTTAGACAATATATGGAAGAATATTCTGAAAAAGATGATATATTATTTAAAATTAATAAATCTCTGTGTAAATTACCATATACATCAGATTTTCCGGATTATCATCCACATGCAACAATTGCATATTTAAAAGCTGGAACAAGCAATAAATACATAAAACAATTAAAAGATTTAACATATAAAGTTAAAGCTAATAAAATTGTGTATTCTGCTCCAACTGACACTGACGATATTATTACAACTAAAAAAATATAATTATGGCAATGGAATTATTTGATTATGTAAAGGTTGTATTTTCTAAAAATGAAAAAGCATGGAAAGAACTAAATGATGTTGATAAGTCTAGAAATTTTTTCATGTTAAACCGTTTCATGTCAATTAGATACCCTATGCAAGCATTGGCATTATCACCATTACGTGTACATATGCCATCTGTATCTAATTATTGGCATAGAACTATGACTCAATTACATGGAGGACCTGTTCCAAAATGGATATATGCTAAAACACTTAAAAAGAATACTGATCCGAAAGTTAAAATGCCAACTGATAAAATGATACGGTGGTATTGTGAAAAGAATGAAATGTCAGAATCTGATTTTAATAGACATGTCGAATTTTTTGGAAATGACTTCTTAAAAGAAATTTTACAATTAGAAAAAGTACTAAAATCACAAGGAGTAGTCTAAATTGTACATTGCATATAAATAAAAAGCTGGAAGAATCTTCCAGCTTTTGTTGTCTCTATAGAGTTAGATATATAGTAATAAATATATATCTCAAGAATGATTAATTGTTCAGTAACACAAGATCCGAATACTCTATACACATCAGGCGAATATATCGTATTATCAAGCACAGATTCATATAATTATGTTCAGTTATTTACAAAAATAAACGAAAATTATACAGACACTGGAACAGGTACTATTCTTAAAAAAGAATTTCGATATTCATTTGATAATGATACATATTCAGAATTTCAGGAATTGACATTAGAAAATTTGCAATCAATAGGAGAGCAGATTCAAGTTTTCGTTCAATTCAGATATACACTCATGACAGGTGGACCAGTGACATTTGCGAGTGTTACATTGGATTATACATCATCTCAAGAAGGTGTCCCATTGGCCTCCCTATACACCCCTGCGAACGCTACACCATCATTCATTAAATCAAATTTTCTTTGGAACCCATATAACCTCGATAAGGCTGTACAGTTATATAAAGATTTGAATTTAATGGTCAATAATTTATTTGGTCATGATGTACATTATTATAGAGCTTTACCAGATGGTAGAAATAAAGATGTGTTTTTAATGGAATACCCATTATACGAACATGATGATAAAGTTTGTATGAAAGTAGTTGTTCCAGAAAATGCATTCCCTGACAATAAAATGTCAATGGGTCCCTTTGGTGTTGATTTTGAAATGCCGTTTGAAGTACAAGTAGATAAAGCATATTACCAAAAGATTTTTGGTGAAGGTTCTGGACCACAAAAAAGAGACGTTATATTCTTTCCACGAACTAACAGAATATATGAAATATCAAGTGCATATTTATATAGAGATTTTATGTACGTTCCATTATACTTCAAAATTACTCTAATTAAATGGTTGCCAAAATCTAATGTTAAACAAACCGAAGAAGTTGATATACTTCAAACATTTACTGCGGATCAGGAATCATTATTTGGAGAGCAAATTGAGCAAGAAAAAGAACAAATTACAAATCCACAACAATTTACCGTGGCGCATATCGATGAAGATCCTGTACGTGATTATCTTGATATTAATCAACCAACAGATGATATTAAATTGCTAAACTATTATAACATATTAGCTGAATATTATTACAAAATGGATGCATTAATATCAGATGAACAGATTGTTCTTGATGTTGATGGTGAGTTTGAAACTAACACATTATATTACGTTAGATATTCTCCAACATCTATACAATCAGATGAACAATATTATTACTCAATGAAACGATTGTATTACAATGGTTTAAATGTAGATAATAAGCCAATATTTACACATCAGACAGGTACTTCACAAATACAGTCGAGTTTCCCATTATATTCAGTATTCAATGAGTCATCTACATTTGGTATATATGCTACCGACTATACTGGGTTAACAAGCGATGAACCTATTGCTACATGTGATGTTAATTTAGAAAGATATAACAAAAAAATAGTTGAATATAAAATCACAAATGATTTTTCATCAATCGAAGACAGAGCATATAGTGCATGGTTTAGAATACCTACTCGTACTGTTACTAATAATAATATTACTTCATTTGAATTAGAGCCATACTCAAGAGAATTGACTATTGCATTTGATCGTCCTATTACACTATATCATGGAGATTATGTTGCTATAGATAGACGTTCTTCAACTGGATTTGGTTTATTTGGAAATGTCGTAAATATAATATCGGAAAGAAGTGTTGTTATTCAGATAGATCAAACACTACTTGATTATGTTCAAGTTGGATTCCCTAATTGGCAAACTTTTACTGATTTAAAATGTATGAAAGACTATCCAAAAACATTCATAAATGCAATGTCAAATGGTCTTGGTTTTAAAATCGAAATGTTTGGAAATAGACATGTTAGAATAACTACCAATGATACATATACATATCATAGTATGTTATCAACAAGTGCTGGTTTAACATATGATAAATGGTATGCATTATATGTCAATTTTAGTAATATGTTTAAACAACTGACGGTGAATATATGGCAAATGCAATGGGATGCGGCAACAAACTTACCGGCAACAACTGATCTACAATTGGTAATGAATGACAATAAATCATTAACAAACGTAGAACGTTCATCATGTACTAAGTTCTATTTAGAACCGTCATATATGGATTTAACAAACATTAGATTATTCACAAGAATAACGGAAACAGATAAACAACCACTCGTATTAAATCAAAATATAGTAAAAGATGCTCAGTGGGCATTAATAATTGATAATGCACTTCCGCAGACTAAAGCACCATTGATAGGTTATACGAGATAATACATAATATATGAACAAAGACGAAATATCAGAAATTAAAAGAAAGGCAAAAGAATTAGAAGATATTCTATTGACAACTGACACTACTAATGTGACTGATGGGACTGGTGTTTTACCTCCGATTTCTACAGCTAAACCATTAGATTATGATGCAGTTAAACGTGAATGTGACGATAAAGCAGATTCTATCGTTGACTCGATAGTATCAATGTACATTCCTGAAGACTTCGCAAAGAATCATGATTATGTTAGTGAAAAGATGAGTATTGACAAAATTACTCTTTCAAGTTTATTATTCCAAATGACTACAGCTGAACATGCGTTAAAACGTCTGCTGGAAGAAATAGATGCAGCAAATGTTAATCAAAAAACGTTTAGTGATTTAGCTGCATTACAAAAATCTAAAATGGAAATTATTAAACATTTTGCATCATTTATGGTGACTATGGAAAATAATTACAAATCATTAAAATTTGATTATCATAGTAATACAGTAGAACATAAAGGAATTGAAGGTAGACAACATCAATCAATGGAATCTATTGGACAAGGAAATATTTCTGATTTTAGTGATTTTGGAGATGTTAGTGGTGAAACTATAACGAAATTCAGAGGAACTAAACATTTGCTAGAAGGCATTCAAAATGAAATGTCCGAAATAAAAACAGAAGATAATGGCAAAGAATAATCCGAATAGAATACAATATACAACAGAAGCTGATAATGAAGAGTTCAGAAGAGTATGGACCAGTATAAAAGTTGATGACTGTATTAGTATGATCGAAAAATATGGAGAAGCCCCTGGTGGCAATCCATTTTTAGATAATGATACTGCATTAAGACAGGCTGATATTGTATTTGAGTATACACTAGAAGAAATAGAAGAAATTAGAAGGTGTGCAAATGATGTAATATATTTTGGGAACACTTACTGTAGAGCTATGACTGATGAAGGTGTACAAAATATCGAGTTACGTGATTATCAAGAACGTGTATTAAAAAGTTTTCAAGATAATAGATTTAACGTGTTTCTTGCAAGTCGTCAGATTGGCAAGTGCTTCATTTCCAACACTTTAGTGAATATTAGACGTGGAAATAAAACACAAGAGATACCGATTTATGTATTATTTTATGCTCTTATAAAACGACAGCGTAAACTAACTTTCTATGAAAAACTTAAAATTAAATTATATGATATTGAGAGTTATCTGACATATAGCAAGATATATAAACTGGATATTTAAAACTTTATATTTATTTCTATAATATTTTTAAATTTAATATATGAAAAATACAAAAGCAATATGTAAAGTATGTGGTAAAGAGTTTATGACGCATAAAAACAAGTTTTGTTCGCCAACATGTAGAAATATAGATACTGCTAGACGTAAAGCAGAATCTATAACTGGTGTAGAAAATATTGATTATGTTATTTGTAGATGGTGTGGAATGAAAGCTAAAAGATTATATTTAGGACATTTTAAAACACATCATCCAGGTAAAACATCTGAAGATTATAAAAAAGAGTTTCCAGATGCACCATTAGCATGTAAGACGGATAATATGAATATTGCACAAGGATATGTTAGGTATTCACAGTCTGATAAAGGTAGAAAGGAATTGTCTGAGAGAGTATTGGGTTGTAAAAACCCAAATTCCAATATCAATGCATCTGAACAAGATAGAAAAGAAAGATCTCCATTTTCCAAAGAGTTTTATAAAAAGAGAGGGTTTTCAGACGATGAATCTACTTATGAAGTTAAAAGTTTCGCAAAAGAAGCATTGAAAGATAGAATAACATCTACTCAATTAGAATATTGGATTAGAAAAACTGATGGTGATGAAGATCTTGCAAGAGAGCTTTTACATAAAAGACAAGTAACATTTTCATTAGATAGATGCATTGAAAGACTGGGTAAAGAAGAGGGAATAAAAAGATGGAATGACCGTCAAGAATTATGGAAATCTAAAATATTTAATAATGATACATGTATAGCTGTAGGAACTTCTAAAATTTCAGTTGAATTGTTTAATAAAGTAAAAAATGAAACTACAATGTCAGAGTTCTATATACGAAATTCAGAAGAATGTTATGTGTATGATATTAGACAAGGTAATAGATTGATAGAATTTAATGGTGATTTTTGGCATTGTAATCCAGAATTTTTCAAAGAAGATTATATACATCCAATAAAAAAACAGACTGCAAAACAAATATGGGAGCATGATTCTAAAAAAATAGAAGCAGCAAAAAATAGAGGATTTATTGTAATGACTATATGGGAAAAGGAATATAAAGAACATTCCGACGATGTCATAAAAAAATGTATAGAATTTTTAAATGAATAAAATTAAAAAAATATTGATCATTTGTATTAAAAATTTAATACAAATGATCGAACAATATGAGTTTAAACATCTTCAATTGGATGAAGATGATATTGATAAAAAAATAATAGATTCATATTCCTTTTCGGAAACTGAATATTTAGTAGAATCAGATTCTGGATATGTTCCATTAGCTAGTGTTTTTCAGACACAACCGTATAGAGAATGGAAATTAAACACATCATCTGGAAAAGAAATGTCATGTGCAGATCAACATTTATTTTTTACACCAGATGAAAAAGTTATACGAACCGATGCTTTGTATAGTGGAGATGAGATATTGACATCAGATGGCATTGAGAAAGTTATATCTTGTTATCCAACAAAACACGTATCTTCAATGTTCGATATAGAAATAATGTCAGCTGATCATAGATGTTACACTAATAACTTATTGAGTCATAATACGATAACTTCTGCAATATTTATCACATGGTATTTATTATTCAATATTGATAAAAATGTTATTGTTCTTGCGAATAAGGCTGGTACTGCTGCAGAAATTATTGATAAGATTAAAACAATCATTAAAGGTGTTCCATTTTTCATGAAGCCTGGTGTTTTACAAAATAATGTAATGACAATGAGATTCGATAATGGATGCAGATTAATAGGGCAGGCTACTACAAAAACAGCAGCAATTGGTTTTACATTACATTTAGTTTATATGGATGAGTTTGCTCACGTACAGCCAACATTTCTTGAACCATTTTATCGTTCAGTATATCCTACTATTGCAGCATCTAAAATATCAAGAGTAATTATAACAAGTACACCAAATGGTAGAAATAAATTCTTTCAAATATATGATGGTGCAGTTCGAAAAGATAATGAATATGTGCCACTGCGAGTCGATTGGTGGGAAGTACCAGGGCGTGATGATGCATGGAGAAAACGAGAAATTGCCAATTTAGGTTCCGAGGAAATGTTTAATCAAGAGTATGGAAATCAATTCTTGGCTGGTGATTCATTATTGCTTGGAGGTAATGCGCTTAGAGCAATGAGAAAAATTTCTAAAAAATATGTACATAAAGAGATAAGTGATTTTGAGGATGCAGATATAAATTATAAAGATTTATTGTGGAATCCATCATTTAGCTTGTATGACATTCCAGATTCTAAATTTATATTTTCAATTGATATCGCAGATGGTGCAGGAAAGGATTATAGCATTATTAACATTTTCATGATAGAAGCTATGAGTAAGGCTGCTATTAGAAAAATGTCTGCTGATAGAATAGTTGACGAAGCAAGTTTCTTTAGACTTAAACAGGTTGGTCTATTTAGATCAAATAAAGCAGGTGTTGATGAATTGGCGAAAATATGTGACATACTTCTATTTAAAGTATTTAATCCTGATAATGTTCGTATTTCATTAGAAATGAATTTTAAAGGAGATTTGTTTGTTGAAAAGATTTCAAATAACGCTGAATATTATGAAGAAATATTACTACATACACGTCATAATATAAAGACAACAAAAGAAAGCATAGGCATTAAATTACATGAACACAATAAAATGTATTTTTGTAGAGATTTACGTAAATTGATATTAGAAAAACGTGTAATGTTAAATGAATCTGAAACATTTGATGAAATGAATGACTTTGGAGTAAATAGTAGAGGAAGTTATACATCTCAATCATCTCATGATGATATTGCAATGACATGTGTTAATTTGTCTCCAATGTTAAGTTCATACTCATATTCTGAATTGGTAGAAGAAATCATCGATGATTTACCTAATGATCATAAGCAAGCAATGCAGAAGAAATTAGAGAATATCGATAGAGCTGAAGATGTATCGTTGTTTGACGCTATGAAGTCAAAAGCAAAGTACCCGTATGTATAGAGCTTGAGAAAAGTCTATAAATGAGTAAGATATATAAGTTAAAGAAAAAATAATAAAATTTAATATGGCAAAAATAAGACTTGACTTATCACAATTTAAAGCATCAGGTATTTATACTGTAGAATTTGATGCATCCGAAAGTGTGGTAGTTAATACACAGACAACAAGATTGGTTGTAGGTTTCTCTAAAAAAGGACCTATTAATGCGCCAGTATTCTGTCAAGACCCTAAAACTGCTAGAAGAATATTCGGTGATATTGACAGAGATTTAGAGAATAAAGGATCATTCTTTCATAGAAGTTTATTCACATGTCTTGAAACTGGACCATGTTTTGCATTAAATTTGATGCCGTTAGATAATGATATTGATTCTCCAACTGCGGATTATGATACATATAAAAGTATGTCTTTAAGTGTATCTGAAGCAAATGGATCATTAGAAAAACCATTATACAGTTCATACTTCAACAAAGAAAAATTTTACTATGCAGATGCAGATTACTTCTTGGCTACTGTTAATTCAAGTACATCTCCAAATGCAGGTAAATTATTCAATATCACTAACTTAGGTCAAACTCCGTTTAGTATAATTGTTAAGAAAACTGGTGATCTTCAAGGTTTTAATGTAACCGCAAGAGATTGGTATGGTCAAGATAATATCCCTGCATATATTAAAGAATTTGATTTTATTTCTGACTATTTTGTAAATATTGATATAGTAGCTGGAGATTGGACAGACTTTGAAACTCTTTCTGTTGACCCAATATATTCTACTTATTTCAATAGCAAAGGTATTATTAAAGAACAACTTTCAGCATTCTTAAATGCACCAACTGTAACAAGACTTGGTTCATTCCAAGGATCATTAATTCCTGATCTTATTGATAATAATGGAGTTAATCACTCTTTAGATACTATAGTTAATGCCGCAATGGCTACAACAGGTCTTTTCTTAGCCATAGATAGAGATGCTTTAACCGATTACGATCCTACATCATTATCAACAGTAGGAAGATTTGATACTATTGGTCACTCACTTATTAATAGTGATACAACACAAATCGATTTCTTGTCGTATAAGTTTCTTGCAAGCGAATATGCAGATAACACTGAAAATTTAATCAATACAGTAGTTAATAATACATTCACTATTGATTTTGGACCTTCAGCATCAGCTAATTTACCAGCAGGTCTTGGAGCAACTGGAGCATCTTATGATCCGGCAGCAAATGGATTTGGTCTTTCTGGCGCGGCTGCATATTACACAAGCTATTATGGATCTGGAAACAATGGTAAATTCAATAACGTATTGAATATTAGAAAAGAAGCTTTATCAACAACACAATATTCTCAGTTATCTAATCTAAAAGCAGGTTCATCTATTGCACTTAAGGGAGCTGCTGGAGCAACACAATATGCAACTATTGCATCAGTTAATGAAGTATTGATTGGTTCAGACATTAGATTAAAACTTGGTATTGCACATCCAGATAAACAAGATGAAGGAACTGCAACACCTAAAACTATATTAGAAGTTGGAACTGACTATATCATTGTAGGTGGTACGGCAGCTGGAACAGATGTTAATGTAGGTGATTTCATCTATGCAAAATATAATACTACAGTTCAGTATTTTAAAACTACTGCATTAGGAACTACAGCATATGGAGCAACTACTGATAATGCTTCAGTATTATCAATAGACATTACAAATACTGAATATAATGGTTCTGCTATCGATACAATTAATACATTATACACTGTAAATTATGGTTCATTATTTGATGTTATTGAATCACCAGATTCAACTAACATAAATGAATTAAAAGTAATTTACAAACCTGATGTATTAAATTACACATCAGTATCTGGAGGAGAATCATATTATACTGGTTATGAATTTTCAACATTATACCAAGATTTCAACAGTGGAGTATTAACTACTGGTGATAAAACTTATGTTTTAGCATTAGGTGATACGCCGTTATATTTACAACCAACATTTGGTGTTGATACAGATGCTGTTAAAACAATTACAGTTAAAGCATATTATGATGCAGCTTTAACAATTGGATATACTGGAGCTTGGGATTTTGGAGACATTGTTGATTCTACTGGAGCTACTATTACACCAGATGCATTTAGAATATACAGTTTAACCGGAGATTTTGTTTCTACTGTTGGAGCTACTGGATTTAATTCTACTAGAACTACATTCTATGTAACAGCAGCAGATCAATCTAAAATATCTGTTGGACAATTTTTAGTAGCAGATCCTACTAATTCGGGAGATCCATCTAAATATATCTTAACAAGAGTTCTTACTAAGAAAACAATTTCTTCTGGAACTTATACTGGATATTATCAAGTAAATGTAAATCAACGTTTAGCAAATTATGGTGCTAACGTAGTAAGATATAAAACAATCGATCAAATGGCTCCGGCTTATCAACCAACATATCTTTCTGGATTTAAAATTACTTCATATCATGTGCCAAATGGTTCAGATGCTCAGTTAACTAAGATTCTTAATCTTTTAGACCCAGCATATTCTGGATTATCTTCAGCGCTTGAAAGTAGACATATAATTTCGTTTAGATATATTATTGATACATTCAATGGTGGATTGCAACCTCAATCAGCACCAAAGAATATCATTTCTAAACTTGCAATGAGAAGACAAAAATGTATGGCTATACTTAATACTCCTTCTATCAAGAAGTTTTCAACAAGTACAGATCCAAGATTTACAGAACTTCCAACTGCAACTGATCCTAAACCGATCTTAAATACAGCATATATTGCAGATGGTGGTAATCTTTCATTGAGTCCATCATTTACATATTCTCTTCCAGATGAAGAAAATGGTTCAAAATTTGCTGGTTTCTTTGCTCCTTTCTTAGTAATAAGAGAGAACAATAAGAATATCTCTATTCCTCCAGCGGCAGATGTTTCTAATAACTTTATTAGAAAATTCATCAATGGACAACCATATTCAATTGTAGCTGGTCCTAGAAGAGGGGTTCTTTCTAATCCATTAATTGTAGGATTAGAATATGATTTTTCCGATACAGATAGAGAATATTTAGAGCCAATGGGTTGGAACCCAATTGTGTACAGAAGAGGTACAGGATATATGATTTATGGTAACCAAGCAGCGTATCAAAAAACATTATCCGCTTTCAATAACTTACATGTAAGAGACTTACTTATAACTATTGAAGAAGCAGTTGAAGATATATTGGCAGGTTTCATATTCGAATTCAATGATGCTTCTACAAGAACTCAGATTAAATCTATTGTAGATGCTTATTTGAATAATGTTAAATCTAATGGTGGAGTTTATGCATTCGCTACCATAATGGATGGAACAAATAACACAAATGATATAATCGATCAAAACTTTGCAATTATCGATATAGGTATTGAACCAGTAAGAGGAGCACAAAAATTCATCAACAGAGTTACAGTTCTTAAAACTGGTGGTATTGCAAGTGGAGGATTTACAGTAGCATAATGAAATTGGGACCAAGTTGGTCCCATTTTTATACTTTAAAAAAGATATATAACTAAAATAATACAAAATTAAATATGGCAAAGCTTCCACATTATCGTAATTCCAAGGCAGCAGTAGGAAATTTCGAACCAGTATACTTAAACTTGTTTGAATTAACTATACAGCCACCATTAGGCATGTCTGGTTGGGATACTCCATTATTAATGGAACAAGTAATTAAAGTTTCAGGCCTAGATGTTGACAAAGTACCAGCAGCAGGTGTTGAACAAACATATAAAGGTTGGACTAGATCTTACTCAAACTCAAAATTAGATCAAACCTTTGTTGACATCGTTGTTGATTTTGAAGTTAACTTAGATGATTCTAACTCAATGTATATGTACAATGGACTTAAATCATGGTGTAACCGTGTGTTTGACCCGTTAACTGGTGCAATGAGTCTTAAAAAGGATTATGTCGGTGGTCCTATGATTATTGAATCATATAACAGACAAGGTGATGTATTTAGACGTTATACTTTTGAAACAGTATGGCCAACTACAAACATCAATACTCTTGAACTGGATTATATGTCTACAGACAAATACACTATTACAGGTTTTACATTTAGAGCTGATTATTTTGATAATCTTACAGCATAAAAATACTTGATACTAATAAATAAAAGGTTCTGACTTGCGTCAGAACCTTTTTATGTTTAACGATATAATCTAAAAAATATTTACAGAATGACAGATATTACAGATACAAACTCACGAGAGTTTGATGTTGAGGCAACTAGAATTTTGAAAGAAAAAGGAGCTTTTGGTGAAGCAGGATCTGAATTCTTAGCTGATAACGTAAAAAAATCACTGGGTAAAGCTAATTCAACAATGGTTGATCATTCATCTCCATCATTAATTGATGAGATTGGTTGGATTCGAGTAAAACCAGAAACATTACCATCTCAAGGTATATTTTATCCAGTGGGTACTGAATTTACTATTAGAGCTGCAGCGGCGGCAGAAATTCGTCATTGGTCAACATTAGATGAAGATGACATTTTAAGTTTAGATGATGCACTAAATAAGTTAGTCGATAAATGTTGTAGAGTTAGATTTCCAAATGGCACAAGAGGTTCATTTAAAGATATTAAAGAAATCGATAGATTTTTTATAGTATTTGCTATCAGAGAATATACATTTAAAAAAGGAGAAAATGAACTTAAAGTTACATTTAAATGTCCATCTGATTCTAAAAATGATACTGTGTCTATTAAAAAAGAAATGTTAAATTACTATGTTCCAGATGAAGAACTTCAAGCAAGATTTTCAGAAGAAGAACGTTGTTTTCATTTAAAACTTATAAATGGTGAAGAAGTACGTTTATATTTACCTACACTTGGTATTATGAACTATATTAAAAACTATTTAAAAGAAAAATCAAGAATGAAAGAGGATTATGATGAAGCTTTTATTAAATGGGCTCCGTTTATTTTCCCTGATTGGAGAATATTGAATAATGACTTATTCAATAAAACATTACAAGATTCTCATTCTTGGTCATTAGATAAAATTTCAATTGTAGATTGGTTTGTAGATAAAATGCAAAAAACTGTACATGCGGAATTAAAACATAATTGTTCTGTGTGTGGTTCTGAGGTGACCGCACCAATATCATTTCCAGGAGGAGTCAAAAGTCTTTTCCTTATTTCAGATATCGCTTCAAAATTACTATGATCTTAGAGCGTCACTTCTTAAATATTCACACCTTCAACCTTCAGAGATGGATAAACTTCCATTCTTTGAACTTGAAGAGTTGTTGGATAGTTTAAAAGCTTTAGCTGATAAGGAAGAAGAGGAAAGAAAAAAACAGGAAAGTGGTTCATCGATGTCAATGAGTCCAAGCTCGATGACAAGACAGATGCAAAGTTCTATGCCTAAAATGCCTAGAATGCCAAACTTAAACTTTTAATAAAAAACAGCAGATATTGTTAATTCAGTATCTGCTGTTTTTATTTTAGAGAGATGGATATATAAATACAAAAAGAATCTATTTTACACTGTGACAGATAAACAATCACAACAATTAATAGGATTATCTTCATCAATGGATAAAACGTTAAAGAGCATTGAACGTTCTTTAACAAAAAAAGAAGATACTTCCAAAACATCAAAAGGTAATTCTGTTGGAGCAGTTGCTGGTTTAGGATCGAGTGCTCTAGACCTTGCTGTTGCTACATCTAAAATTAATAAAAAAGGTGCAGATGTTATTGTATCATTTACAGAAGCTCTTGTTAAAGTTGTTGAAGGAATTGATCCAGAAAGTCTTAAAGGATTTGATGCTTTGGCTGTTGGTATTTCTACATTAACAAAAACAATGAAAGACTTTGTGATGGTAGGTATGGCAGCGCCTCTTATATTATTAGGTGGTATTGTTACCAAGAAAATTGTTAGTATGTTTGCGTCTATTGGAGAGAAGCATAAAGAAATAAAACAAGCTGGTAAGGCGATAGATGACCTTGGCAAAGGAATTTTACATTTAACATTAGGCATATCAACACTGAGTTTAATGTTGATGGTAGTGCCTCCTAAGATAATAGTCGGTGGTGCTGCTACTATAGCATTATATGGTATGGCTGTTGCACTTGTAGGTAAAGCAGATGAAGCCGTTGAACATGGATCACGTTCATTACGATTAATGGGCTTGGGGTTATTTGCATTTTCTGTGGGATTATCTTCATTTATGTTATCTTTAATACTCGTATCAATACCTAAAATTATAGAAGGTGTAGCAGTATTAGCTGCATTTACTGGTGTATTTTGGGCTATGGGTAAATTTGAGAAAGAGATTGCAACAGGTGCACTTACATTAATACTCGGCATTTCTGTTGGTTTATTCTTATTCTCAGGTGCGTTGATGGTGTTTGGTGTAGCTACTCAAACATTAGGTTGGGAAGGTATTGCAATGGGTACTGCAGTACTCGTTGGATTAAGTGGAGCAATGTATGGTATTGGAAAATTTGAAAAAGAAATAAGCAAAGGCGCACTTGTATTAGATGAAATGGGTGTTGCTTTATTATCGATTGGCGCTGGTTTATTCATGTTTGGATTAGCCGTTCAATTATTTGATTGGGAAATGGCAGCAATCGGTGGATCTATTATAGTGGGATTAGGATTGGCTTTTGCACTTATTGGTAATTTTGCAGGAAAAATTGCACCAGGTGTAGCAGCTATGACAGAAATAGGTTTATCATTGGCATCTATTGCTGGTGGTATTTTACTATTTGGTATTGCGATTAAAGCTTTAAAATCAATATTTGAAGATGATTTAGCTGAAGCTGGTGTAATTGCTGGAGCAATAATTATTGGTTTAGGATTGGCGTTTGCGGGAGTTGGTGTTGTTGCTGGTATAATTGCACCTGGTGCTGCAGCTATGATAACTGTTGGATTTGCATTAATGTCAATTTCTGGTGGTATTATGTTATTGGGTCTTGCTATTAGAGGTCTTAAAGAAATATTTGGAGATGATTTAGCTGAAGCTGGAATAATTGCTGGTACAATAATCGGAGGATTGGGATTAGCATTTGCAGCAATGGGATTTGTTGCACCGTTCATTGTTGTTGGAGCATCGGCTGGTATTATAATGGGTCTTTCATTAGCATCTATATCATTTGGTTTATGGACATTTGGTAACACTATAAAAGGTTTATATGATAAAAATTTAATAGACAAAGATGGAAATATGAAAGGCATAGGAGTATTATCTCAAATGATGTCTGAATTTGCATCTATGTTCTTTACTAGTATCTTTGCATTACCGGGTATAGTAGCAACTATTGGTATGGGTGTATCGTTGATAGTAATATCTAAAGGATTAACAAAAGCAGCCGAAATCGTTGAGAATCTTCCTGGTGGTTTTATGGATAAATTATTCAAAAAAGATGTTGGTATTATTGATGTAATGGCTCAAGGGTTTAAACGAATTGGTCAAGATTATGGTGGAGGATTTTTAGGTAATTTCCTTGGAGCCGATTCATTATCGTTAGGTATTAGAACAGTCAAGGGTATGGGTAAAGCTTTATCTGAAGTGGCTGGTGGAATAGCATCATTTGCTAATTTTGATGAATTTCCAATCCTTAAACCCAATCCGAAAGATCCTTCTAAATTGATATATGGAACTGCAAATATTTTTAATGATATTATTCCAAAAATTCAAGAAAATCTACCTTCTTTATTAACAGCATTAGCTGATGTATTTGGCGGCATAGGTGGTGGATGGTTTGGAGAAGACAGTCCAGTCAAAAAAGGTATTGATGCAGTAGCTGGAATGGGATCTGTTTTATCTGAATTAGCAGGTGGAATCGTTGCTTTTGCAAATTTCAGTAAATTTCCTGTACAAATACCAAGTGAAGATGGTTCTAAATTAATTTATACTACAGTTGATTTATATGCAGAAGTCGATAAAATGACAACTGCACTAATGGGTGATGGAAGTGTTGCTGGAGGTGGAATATTATTTTCATTGGCAAAAGTATTTGCAAAGATTGGTGAAAAATACGCAGGTGGATTCTTTTCAGATAATAAAGTTAAAGAAGGTATTAATGCAGTATCTGGTATCGGTTCAGTTATTTCTGAATTAGCTCAAGGTATTTTAGATTTTGCTGAGATTGATAGAGGTCTTCCTATTTATGATAAAGATGGTAAACCTACAGGAAAATATAAGAAAATAGATTTATTAAAAGTTAACGATACTATCACTAAGATATTAACTACATTGCCTACTGCATTTTCTAAAGTAGACATGGATATGTTAGAAGAGGCACAAGAAAAGGCAAAAAAATATAAACCGATAACTAAACTTGTATCAGAAATGACTGGATTTAATTATGCAGATGCTAGTACAGGTATGGATTCATTCGGAAAAAGTTTAGTAGCATTAGGAACAAGCTTTGCTACATTTAGCAATGGATTTGCTAGTTTTGCGGATCAACTTTCTAAATTTGAGAAATTTGAAAACACAATGAGCAGATTAATAAAAGGTCAACATAAATATAAATTTAGTCTTTTTGCTAAAGATATGGGTACATTTAAGACTGCTGTTAATGCTTTTGATGTTGAAAAATTGAAATTTACAGAGTCAATGATGAAATCTATTGCTATTATTTCTAAATCTCCAGGAAATGTTGCAAGCACTATTAATGGCACTTTAGAGGCAGCATTCAAGGAATTAATTGATGTCATAAAGAAACTTATACCAGAAAGACAAGAATCATCTGGTGTTACATCTACATCAATGAATAATGATGTATTAGAAAAAGTAACTGCTTTATTCCAAGCTAATTCTGGAAATAATTCTGATGGAGATAATGAACAAATGATTGCTGCATTAATGAAAACAATGACATCAATGCAACAAGAAATTTCTCAATTGAATCTTAAATTTGTTAACGGTTCTAATGGTGGAATTTTAATAACAGATATATAAGAAAAAATATATAATACATGAAGTCATTTAATGAAACAATAACAGAAGAAAATTACATAAAATTAAATGAATCAGATTTCAGTTACTTAAATGAATCACAAAAAGATGATGTTCAAGAGATATTGATGAAATTTGGTGACAAAAGAATTGGTGAATTGGATGAAGGCGTTCTCGGTTCTATCATTGGGGGTTTATCCGGGTTTATAGTTGGCCCTGCCATAGGGAAAGTAATAGCAAATGCTCTTGGTATTCAACATGGAATTTTATATGATATGTTGACATCTCGTTTGGTTGGAGCGGCTCTTGGAACAGCGGTAACAAAATATATTGGAGGGAGTAAAAGATGAAAAATTTAAAAAAAGAAAAAAAGCAAAAAAAACAAAGATTTGCAAATATTGAGAACTTCAAAGCTCCAGAATATGTAGTACAACCACATGAAGGAGAAAAGGCATTTTTTATGTTTAAAGCCGCGTTTGATAAAAAGAAAAAAAGATTTGATACAGGATTCTTTTATTAGTCCGAACTATTTCCAAATTTCATATACAAATCAATCCATCCAATACTTATGAGTATTCGCATCATTATAGAAAAAAAATGATATTGTGAAATTGATTTTTTTTTATTTCATTATTTTGTTACTTTGTTCCAAACATTTTTATATGACTACAACATCATCTTTACAACAAATTGCACTAGACTTTATTGACGCTCGAACAGAATCATCTTTTACTGCACTTTATAAACGTTTAAAGCCCGGGTTGACTAAATTCGTAATGAAATATCATCAAGATTCTGACGTCGTTGACGAAATTCTTGCAATAACACTATCCAAAGCATATGTCTTTGTTGACAAATATGATTCACAATGGAATTTTAGTACATGGATTTATAAAATTTGTCAAAATGAGTGTCTAATGGAAATCCGTAGACAAAACTCAAATATATCATTTGAATCTATATCAGATGCAAATATGCCAATGAAAGCAGTTCGCGATTCTGATTGGAAATATGATATGGATTATGAATTTTATGATCATTGTGAATGTATAGAAACAGATTCTCTCTATTCAGATGTATTGGAAGAGATTAAAAATTTACCAGATCATTATAAAGAAATTATTACCGATCGTGTGGTAAATAAAATGAAATACAAAGATATTGCAGAGAAACGTGGTTTAAAAATAAATACTGTACGAAGTAGAATACATTCTGCAAAAAAGGTAATAAAAAATAAATGGGTCGACGCAAAACTAAAAGAAGGTACTACTACCAATATAAATATGGTTGGTGTTACTGTTTTAGATACAATCAATCCTGAGAAGAAAAAGAAAAAAGAGAAAAAAGTATTACAAGAAGTTGTTCGTGATGATAATGACAAATCATTATCTCTAATAGAATTCAAATCTGCAATATATGGTTCAGAAGAAAAAAATGTAAACATCATAGAACAAGTTAAAGATTTTTTCTATAAATATGATAAAATCGTCGTATCGAATAAATTAGCAAATGGTGACCCCTGTAAAGGTCAAAAAAAGAAATTGTATTTAGAATATGAAATTGATGGGATTCCATATTTTGCTAAAATCAATGAAGGAACTCATTACGATTTTATTGTCAAATGTAATCTTAAAAAATAATGGGACTTATAAGAGAAATTAAAAATTGGTTGTATATCAAAAAAACTATCAAACAAGAAATTAAAAAACATGATAGTAAATGGTATGAATATAATTTACGAATAAATAGGCATGGTAGAGTTTATACAGTAGTAAATTTACGTGAAGAAGATATGGGTGACCCTGTTGAGGTACAACAATTTAAAGCGATGGAAAAAATGAAACCTATAAATCAGTATTTATCGGATTTAGATTTTACTGAATTAGTGTTTCCTAGCATTGAATTAATTCCAGAATCACGTTCATATTTAGTTGTGTACTCTCCTATTTTTAATATACTTACATGGCGCAATGTAATTAAATGGTCATTGATAAGTTTAATAAGTATTGGATTAATTGGAACATATATATATGCCTAAACCAAAATTACGCAGATTAGATTCTCCATGTGGAAGAGCATATGCATTAATACGCCCTATTAGTGACGTTAAATTTCTTCCATCTGTTACTACAATCTTATCTTTAATGCCTTCAACATATTTAACAGATCTTGAAAATGAATTAGGTAAAGATTTGTTAAAAGAACTTGGTGAAAAAGGCGCATCAAGAGGAACTGCAATGCATGAATTTCTTGAAAATTATCTTATTTGTATTAAACAAAAAGGCGATAAAGATACATGTTTATTGTATACACAACGTAAAAGTACATCTAACCTTCTAAATGATATGGAGAAACCTCGTATCGATGAAGGTCGTTCATTGTTTTATAATCTATATCATTCAAACATGTTCGATAGAATAAAAAAGGTTATTTATACTGAACAATTTTTATACTCGACTAAATATCTGTTTGCTGGAACAGTAGATTTAACATACATTAATGTAGACAATTGTATAATTATAACAGATTTTAAGAGTGCTTCTAGAGAACGTGAAGGTGAAGTTATAGAAAAATATAAATGTCAAATTGCAGCATATACTCTTGCATTTGAAGAAATGTATAATAAAGAAGTTTTTGGTGGAGAAATATGGTTATCACATCCAGATGGATTGCAAATAATTGATATTTCTAAAGACGATTTAAACTTAAAGAAAATAGAGTTCATCAAATTATGTGAAACATATCATTCTATGTGGGACACAAAACCTTTTGAAGAACTTTTATATAAAGAGTAAAATAAAATAAATAAATAATGGCAAAATTAAAAGTAGAGTCAGCTAAGTCTGACAAAGAACAAGACAAATTGATAAAAGAAGCTGAAGAAAATCTAAAAGCTTTACGGGAAGAAATGGCAACTAAAAAATATCCAATTGACTTAAAAGTTGATGGTATGAAAATGTTGTTGACATTTATTACCGATGATGCTAAATGGAAATTTACAGAATGTCTTGGAATTATTGAGGTAGAAAGAGAGATTAATGATTGTATTAAAACTGGTAAAGTGGAACTTCCTGCAGTAGCAGTTGAAGCAATTTATTACTACATGAGTAAAGTAGAAGGAGAAGGAAAAAATCCTCTTACTACATCTTTCAAAACATTGGATCAATACATCAATATTCTTAAAGAAATTACAGGTGGTATTGAACTAATTAAAGCCGATGGTGAAAAAATTAGAGAAGCTGAATTTATCTTGGCAGCACGAAGAGAAGGTGTTGACACTGATACGTCAGTAACTAAAGCTCCTAATGAAAAGAGTTAATGATACACATTTAAAATTTAATCAACATTTATCTGAGGATGACGTGTTTTCTTCTATGCTTTATTGTAAACATTTATTAGAAAATAAAGATACATCCTCAGATGAAGAGTTGACAGACTTTATTAATTTCTTTTTTGATGGAAATAAATTCGATGCATTAAATAGACTTAAACAATTATTTATGCATTATAAATTTGAGTACTTTAAGAATCGATTAAACTAAAAATGAAATTTATAAATGAACCTTAAAAAATTAAAATCCATAATAATTGGATTCTTTATAGCAGTCCCATTCTTATCATCAATTATATCTACAATCCACTTGGTAGATATGTATTATCTCGGAAATCCTAGTTGGATTTCATATACACTAGCTGTTTCAATTGAAATAGGATCACTTGCAAGTTTTTTAACATTATCAATATTATCGAAGCTAAACAAAAGTATTGTATGGCTTGTATTCATCATATTATTTGTGATGCAAATGGTTGGTAATGTTTATTTCACATACGATTGGATTTCTAATAAAATTGCAGATACACCAACATGGTTAAACAATTTTAAAGAAATGTTAGAATTTTTTGTATATTCTACAATTCCATTACCTACTGTAAAAATGATACTTTCACTTGTTATCGGTATTCCAATCCCTTTAATTTCTGTATTGTTATTAAAATCTCTTGCAGATTATGTTGGTGATGATTCAATTGAACCATCGACAGCTCCAGAAGTTAAGTCTAATGTTGAACCAGAACCTACAGTTGAACCAGAACCTACAGTTGAACCAGAACCTACAGTTGAACCAGAACCTGAAGTTGAACCAGAACCTGAAGTTGTTGAAGAACCTACAGTTGAACCAGAACCTACAGTTGAACCAGAACCTACAGTTGAACCAGAACCTACAGTTGAACCAGAACCTACAGTTGAACCAGAACCTACAGTTGAACCAGAACCTGAAGTTGTTGAAGAACAACCCAGAGTTATTGATATTGAAAAATTATATAAGGACGCCTTTCCTGAAGAAGAACAAATTCAAGCAGAAGAACCTAAAAGAGAAAAATTCTTAGGTATGAGAGGTGAAAAAAAAAATTAAATTCTGATAACACAGAAATCACGTTTGCTGAGAAAAAAGAGTCTGACTCCGAGATACATAATAAAAGGAGTAGACTTCATCCTTCTCTGTATTAAAAATAACGTGAATTAATGTGACTATACCAAGACAAAAATTTGGATTAAATAAATTTTCGACAAGCATCTCAGTTTGTCCAACAAATCCAGATGCTATCAATGTAATAGCATTTCAAAACAATAATTTAGTCGCTATTAATGGGGCAGTAACGAGTATATCTATTCCGTTAGATGATTTCTTTATTCCCGTTAATAGCGCTTCTATGACAAACATTGTTGTTCCCGCCAAAGTAGACAACATTCCATATAAATTAGTAAAAGTTGATTTAGGAAGTATTTACACTTCTTCGAACATTACATGTGCATGCAACAATGCTGGTAGTACTGCTGCATCTGGTAATTCTATTGGACTATTACCAAAGTATCCTTCAGATACTTTAGATGGAGAAACATATTTAGAATGGGCAACTATTGAATCAATAGAAGAAGGAGAACTTTACACATCTGACCCTGTTGGACCGACTGGTACAACTACATCATTTGACATATTAAATATTAACAAAATTGAATTTGCATCAGATGCAAATATTTCATGGACTGGCGGTACTGGACCAATGTGGATTGGTACTGATGGAGGTTTGTTAAAATGGAATAATACTGATATGATATTGAGAAATACATTAAACAGTACAATACCATCAGATTTTGTTAATTCTATTGATGTAAATACAAACATGAAAATTTGGTTAGCAACAGATGAAGGTATTTCATTATTTACCGAGAATGCTGAAATCGAATTTGAAACATATAACATCTCTAATTCAGATATTTTATCGAATAAAGTATATGATATTAAACGTCTATCTGATACTAAAGTTGCAATTGCTACAGATAGTGGTCTTTCTATTTTTGATAAATTATTGAATACGTGGGAAAGTTATACTAAATATAATACGCCGTCATTAACATATAATGTTATAACAAAGCTAAGTATAAATTCAACAACTATTTATATGGCAACTACTGGTGGTGTATTTTCTTATGATACAGAAACATCTACATGGGATTCTTTTACAAGCACTGGAACAACGGGTTGGACTGGTCCTGATGAAGTTTTATCATTAGCTACTACAGGAACAGACTTATATGTTGGTACAACTGGTGGTCTAGTAGTTATTCCTTTTTCTGGTGCAACAGCATCAGTTATAGTAAGTGGAGTAACAGGTCCAGTTTCAAATACATTTTCATCTCTTAGGATAATAGATAATACATTATATGCTGGTCATGATGATGGAATCTCTATTTATAATATAACTAATGCTGAATGGACATACGGTGTGACATCGTCTTTATATTCATCATTAGGTTTAACATCTACAGATATTATTCCAGACTATAACTCTGGATTAACAAGTGGTGAAACTATTTTCTTTGGAAATTCACAAGGGATTAATAAATGGCTTACAACTGGTGCAACATTCAGTCCAGTACCAGAATCTAATAAGGTTACAAATCTATTATTATACTATCCGAATGCTAGCGTTATAGATACTAATATAGGGTATTCTTCTTTGCAGAATATATATCTTATATTTTCAAAACCTATAGATATAGATTCTGTAGGTACATATACAGATTTAACAGTCGGAGGAACTAGTGTATCTGGAGTATGGACATGGTCTAATAATAATACAGTTGCAGAATTTGATCCAACAGAAGAATTATCTAAAGCTACATTATATAATCTAAGTATTCTAAATGGAACGACAGCATCTGACGGGTCATATCTAAAAGAAAGCATAAGTATTAATTTTTATACCGAAGAAATTGTACCAATATTAGGTTGGGAAACAATGGGAAAAATTTTAATGTTATCGGGTACAGAAACACATCCAATAGAGGGAATTTATTTAAGAAATCCTCACGATTTTGATGTACATATAACATCACTAATAGGAAATTAAATTAAATTAAAATAAATTAAAATAATATGGCAACAAACATTAACAGTACAATTCTAGTACCTATGGATTTAAGTCAAGGTGCTAGTGCAATAAATTACACACCATCAATCAATATATGTCCTATATTATCTGTAACTTGTATAGGTGTTACTGGTTCAGGTGTTCTTAAAATAACTCCATTTAGAGCTGCGGATGTTATATTAACAGCTGATACTGGTTCAGGTGCACGTTTACGATTAGCATGTGATGCTATTGGACAAATAACAACAATTGAAATTGCAGCAGGAGGCACAGGCTATCCTGATGGTGCAGTAACAGCTATTATTGATGATCCATATGGCACAGGTGGAATACTGTCTTGTACTGCATCTGGAGGATCAATAACTGCAGCGTCAATTGTTAGTCCAGGATTAAATTATAGTGGGTATATAAATTTTGAATTAGAAGACTTTATAAATGGTGTAACATATGATTTTGTTCCAAAATACATTGAACAAGTTTCTGGTACGGGAACATTGTCATTAATAGGAAATAGATTATCTACTAGACCGTTCCAAATTTTTTAGATATATAGTAATAAATATTGAATATTATGAAGAGAGCACATGCAAAGTTGATAAAAGAAGCTGTTGAATCTATAGATTGGAAAAAGATTATGTATTTTCACAATGCTCTAAATATTCAATGGCAAATTGAAGAAGATGATGGTAATATTATTGAACGCGCTCCTTCTGAGGAAGAAGTAAGAGATGAATTACAACAACTTTTAAAATTTGCTGTAGAAAAAAATCTAAAAGTATTAGATTATGGAAATTGGATAGTGTATTGGTCTGATGGTGAAACTACGAAGTTAGATAATATTAAAGGTGCAGTAATTGAAATTATTTTTTCATTAGATTCATATTTTGTTAATACTGAAGACACAAAAGATACATTGGATGATCTAAATAAGAAAATGCGTATTGCGATAGAAGAAGAGGATTATGAATCTGCTGCATTACTTCGTGATAAAATAAAAAAAATTGTACACAATAAATAATGTCAGGACTAATAGAAAATTTTATAAGAAGGGTTGAAAAACAAGTTCAATCTAGATCGTCTGTCCCTGTATTTGGTACTAATCACGTAGATGATACATGGTTAGATACAGATATTTATCCTGGTGAATTATCGATTCAGTTATCTTTAGGATCTTTATATACCACAGATGGAAATCGCATCATTGAATTAAATAAAGAAGATGTTATTCTGTCTGGAATGGTTTTATCTAAACCAACTTCAGGTTTAAACAAAGTTGAAGTATCATCAGGTTCTATTCGAATAAAAGGAACAACATATTATCATGTTTCATCAAGTACTGATGTATTAATTCCAACTAACTCTAGTCTATTACATGAGTTAGTATTCATATACGCTAAAACTACATCAGGTGTTGCTCCAGGTTTTGGTGCAACATCTGGAAACTTGGCAATTGAACTTGGTTATACTGGCATCACAGGTTCACTTGATGACACAGGTTTGTTTGATAGCGTAATGACAGGTGAAGTAACACTTCCTGAAGATTCTATATTACTTGGTGTTGTATTAGTCCCACCAGGTGATAATGATATTTGGCCTGTTACTATAGCACATACTAATGATTATTATCCAATATTTTCTGTTACACCAACAGAAATGATTAGAACAAGTCTAAGTGATGTTCATTCTTATGATCAATATGATTTATTCTTTCCTGGACAGTTTATTATTGATAATACATCAAATACAATATATCTAAGTAAAAAGACATTTGTTGCCGATGATATAAGTACTGATTTATCAGCAGGTAATATCATTGAACTTGGTGGAGCTGGCGGTACTGGTTCCACAGCTACATATACTGCAACAAATTTAGGTACTAGTGTAGGTGTATATTATCAGACGGTAGGTTCTCAATTTCAATTTAGAACACTACGCGGAGCAACTGGAATTAATATAACAGGATCTACAACTACTGTTGAAATCTCATTAGATCCATCTTTTAGTTTAATCACTGGATTAACAAATGTTGGAGGAGGTGATTCTGAAGTATTAAGAGATGTTGTTGGAGGTACTGGATATTTCAGATCTTTAACTGGCGGAAGCAATGTTGATGTACGTACTTTAGGAAATGTTATAGAAATATCAGTTCCCGAAATTGGTTCAACAACACAAGGTATAAACTTATCTAGTGGATTTCCAGTTTACACTGGAATGTCAGGTGATGATTTGACATTTAATACAATTGGTACTACAGGTGGATTAACTGCAAGTGTAGTTAATGATATTTTAACAATAAACGCTTCATCATTTCCGCTTGGAGCTTCTAATCTAGGTGGGTTTGGTTTGTATGAAGGACTTACAAATCAATCACTAAAGTTTAAAGGACTTTCTGCAGGTTCGGGTATAGTAATAACAGCGTATAGTAATTTTTATGAAATATCTTCATCTATCACAGGTTCAACAGGAGGAGTTTCAAATGAAGGTATAAATATAGGAACTACAAGCCAGGGTATTATATATGCTGGAATGTCAGGTTCTGACTTAATGTTTAATGGAATTGTTGCAGGAGACAATATTATAGTTGATACTATTGCCAATAATATTGTAATAACATCTACCGCCGGTTTTCAAGGTCCACAGGGTTTTGGTTTTCAAGGTCCTCAGGGTCTTCAAGGTTTTCAAGGAGGTGGTGCAACTGGTACTCAAGGATCTCAAGGATCTCAAGGTCCACGAGGTATAGATGGTTTTCAAGGATTTCAGGGAGCTTCTTTAACAGGTCCACAGGGTTTACAAGGTCCTGCTGGAACACCGACTCCAATGAGATTAATAAATATTTATGACAATTATGGCGGTCAAACTATAATTCCTGGTGCTGAAGCATTATATAATTTTGGAGGTGTTGGAGGAACAGTTCCTACTATTAGAGTAACTGATCCCGAAGGATTATATACAGTTGTAAATGGAACAACTATTCAAATAAACGAGTCTGGAAAATATTTATTTACATATGTAATAACAGCAAATGTTGATTTTGATGCTATAGGTTGGTTTTATTTACAAAATATTACTACAAACACTCCAATAGATGGTTCAGATATTTATATGAATAGTAGAGGAGCTACATATCAATCTACAGTAACTGGTAGTGTTGCAGTAGATGTTATTGCAGGAACTCAATTTGCCATAAAAGGAGAAAATCAAGCCGGTAGTGAAGGGGATATAACTACAATAGCCGACGGTTCCAATTTGATAATCATGAAATTAGAAATTGGAATAGGACCACAGGGTCTTGATGGTTTTCAAGGTTTTCAAGGTCCTCACGGTTTTCAAGGTCCTCAAGGATTACAAGGATTTCAGGGGGCTGAAGGTTCTGATGGATCAGGTAACAGAAGAGTTGTTCCAGAAGGAGAAAGTTATACCGTAAATACACACTATCAAAATGTCATATATGGTAATATGACAATTGATGGAACTCTTGTTATTGATGAAGATGCAGTTGTAATTAATGGATCTGTACTAGTTGGACCTCAGGGTGCAATCGAAGGACCTGGAAATTTAGAACTTGTGTCATTGGCAACAATGTATGATCTAAATACAGCTATAGCTAGTATTAGTACAGGTCTTACTGGAGGTAGTGGAATAGTAAAAATAGGTAGTGCACTTAATCTTGGAGGATCACTTACTCAAAATACTGTAATTGGTGGAACAGGATATAGTATATCATTAGGAACTGGTACTAATTTATTGACAGTGGGAGCTACTAATAGTATAAGCACAGGTATTATTTCTTATGGTAGTGATTTAAGTTCTTCATATACACAACGATCTTTAGTAGATAAAGATTATGTTGATAATATTGCTACATCTGGAACTGTATATGAGTTTACTGCACATAATATGTCATCAGGTGTTGTAGCTACTAATGGACATTTATATCGTCATAGCTCAAGAACAGATAATAGTGATATTGATTCATGTACTACTGCAAATGCAACTTATGCAGATAGTATAATAATTCCATTTGTTGCTCCTGACAATTTTGACATTGTTAAATTGAATGTAACATGTAAAACAGCATGTGTATCTACAGCTACTGTAGGAGCCACTGCGGATATGAGATTTGCTATATATAGCATGACGGGAGGAGGACGAACTCTATTAAGTAATATAGATATAGAAATGGGACCTACTAGTGATATAGGGATATATAATAATCTTGGAGGTGTTAATCTAGTTCAAGGAGAATTGGAATTATCATCTGGTTCATTATCGTTAACAAGTGGTGATTTATTTGGTATAGAATTTGTAAGTAGAGGTGCAACGAATACCGAGATTGCAGGTTTTGCTAAAATGATTTTAGTAATGAAAGGACAAAAAAACAGTATAAATATAAATGAAGCATTACATTAAAAACATAGGGTCTGGGACTCTAACATATGCAAATAACATCACAAATGGAGAATCATATGAATTTTTCGATGATGTTACTAACGAGTTTGGTGTAAATATCTCAGCATTTGCAGCATCATTTTATTCAGAAGATGGTATAGGAAAAGATATTTATCTTAGTAATGTTGAGTATTATCAAGATACTACTCTTACAGCTTTTTCTGAATTTTATGATTTTTGGCCACATTTACAAAGTGCATTATCAGAAAGAGCAAATTTTGATACTGATAATAATTATACATTCTTAGATTTTAATAAATTAGATGATATAGAAAACGGTGCAGAAATGAATAATATTTCTGACATGGATGCATATACTCTTATCGGGGCTACTGGAGCAACTGGTGATATTGATTCACTTCATACACATGCATATGATAGAGCTAGAGCTAATCATATAGGAACACAACTATACACAACTATTAGTGATTTTGATGCGGGTGTAACTGCAAATGCAGATGTAATATTAAATACTGCACATAGAGGTACAACATCTGGAAATCCACATCAAGTTACAAAAACTGATGTAGGACTATCCAATGTTCCAAATATTGACACAACAAATGCAAGTAATATAACATCTGGTACATTACCAAGTTCGGTTATTCCACCAGCAGCAAATATAACTGATTTAACAGACGCAATCGACGAAAACGAAAATGTAGCAGCAAATACCGCTTACCGCAATGTAGGTCATATTCCTATTGCCGAAAAGGGAATGGCGTTTGGGGTGGCGGAGTTGGATGGGGATGGTAAGTTACTCGTTCAGCATCTACCTTCATACGTTGATGATGTTATAGAAGGTTATCTTGACCCCGATGATGTAAGTATGTTTTTTGACGATGCAGCATTAACAATTCTTATTGTTCCTGCCGCAGGAAAGATATATATCGACTTAACTGACGATATGAATATAACATATCGCTGGAGCGGTTCTGTATATGTAGAAATATCCTCAACTCTAGCATTAGGTACTACATCGGGTACTGCATCCCGTGGTGACCACGGGCTCATCGCTTATACTCATGCTACAGGCAACGGCTCAGATCATACTCTTGTTGCAGATCATGAAACGAAGATAAACAATGCCGTGTACATGTGGGTTGACGAACCTGACGCAACCGCAATGGGGCAGGCTGCCGTATTGGCTCAAACATTGAAGTTTATTTCAGACCAAGGAGGAAAAGAGGTGTATCTTAAAGATGCTGTAGATGCTTTGATTACATCTGTTAATGCTTCTATTAGTGCTATTAATAGCAATACAATTATAACCGATTGGATTACTGTTAGTGCAGATACTACATATCCTGATATGTCACCAGCAGGTTATAGGATAGTCGGTGTTATATTTGAGCCTTTGAATAACAACGCTTTTGATTATATTGAGTTTAGATCAGAAGATCAAATAGGTCAGCTTGTGCCTTTCTTAGGTTTTGATTATTTGAGTAATGCCGAGTTGTATCATGCAACTGCAGAGTCGGGAGGCATCTGTAATTCACAAGCTGTATTTATGTCAATAATGTCGTCAGAGCCTTTGATCTATGGTACTGCGGCTGATTTCAAGGTGACATCCGGAAATTGGAATGGTGTAAGTATTAGGTTTAAAGTTACTTATAAAAAGTTATAAGATATGGCAGATAATTTATTACGAAACAATGACACGCTTATACGCGGTGCTACTAAGCGTATTGTGAATCAAGTTAATCCTCCATTTCGGAATTTAATGTGGTGGAACAAGTCTCAGGATGAAAATGGCAATTGGGTTAATGGTGTTAAGGGGGTGCCTGTATTAACTTTAAATGGGATTGATAATTTTATATCAACACCGTTTAAAGTTAAC
>Ga0265294_10000373_pt1 | contig 59592 bp, 50 predicted proteins | sample MunlanPumphouse3_FD_192504 | JGI IMG/M metagenome (GOLD analysis project Ga0265294, IMG submission 192504) | Groundwater microbial communities from a municipal landfill in Southern Ontario, Canada - Pumphouse #3 | ecosystem: Environmental > Aquatic > Deep subsurface > Groundwater | place... | reverse complement strand
TAGATAATTTTGGATTTTGCACCGGTCATTTCGATGACTAATTCTGCTAATTGTTTAATAGTAAATTCGTTGGGATTCCCAATGTTAATAGGACCAATCACATTACTGTCGGTTGCCATCATTTTAATCATGCCGTCAATCAAATCGCTGCAATAACAAAAACTGCGAGTTTGTTTTCCATCGCCATAAATTGTAATATCTTGATTTTTAAGAGCTTGTACAATAAAATTGGACACTACACGTCCATCGTTGGGGTGCATGCGCGGACCGTATGTATTGAAAATACGAATTACTTTGATATCCACATTGTTTTGCCGGTGATAATCAAAAAAGAGGGTTTCCGCGCAACGTTTCCCTTCGTCGTAGCACGAACGAATACCGATAGGATTTACATTCCCCCAATACTCTTCCCTTTGCGGGTGCATGAACGGGTCGCCATAAACCTCACTCGTAGAGGCCTGCAAAATTTTTGCCTTGATCCGTTTTGCCAATCCCAACATATTAATGGCTCCCATTACGGAAGTTTTAACGGTTTTTATCGGATTGTATTGGTAATGAATGGGCGATGCCGGACAAGCCAAGTTAAATATCTCATCCACTTCAATATAAAATGGAGAGGTAATATCGTGACGAACCAACTCAAAATAGGGATGATCCATCAAATGGATGATATTATGTTTGTTGCCCGTAAAATAATTATCTAAACAAATTACTTCATTTCCCTCATTAAGCAATCTTTCACATAAATGAGAACCTAAAAAACCGGCTCCGCCTGTAACTAATATTTTCTTCATAATTTATTATCTTAGTGGGACTTATATAATTCTTCCTGATTTGCGCGGGAGGCTTTTCGAGTGATTAATTCCGAAATAAAACCCAACCCATATCCGAATAATTGCGTATAACTTGTGACAATTGACAAAAAAGCAATCGAAATCTTCTTGTTCTTAATCAAAGATTCTATAAAAATTGCCAAAATAAAGATGCCTATCGGAAGTAAAAACCACAAACTACAAAAAATTGCCGCCAGCAGTAATAAAAGACAATTTCCCAATACGAAGCTCATGGGCAATAAATGAACCAACTTAAGTGATGATGGATGCAGTTTTTTGAGCAGCAGGCGTGCTTTGCCAAAAGTATTGACCTGTTTAAAGAACTTTTTCAGATTGACACGTCTTTTGTGGAAAACATGTGCTTCAGGAAAAAGTTGGGTCTTAAATCCGGCTTCCTTGATCCGAATACTCAGGTCAATATCTTCCCCAATCATATCTTTATAGCCGCCAACTTTTTGAAAAACCTCTTTGGACATGCCCATATTGAAAGAGCGGGGCGAGAATTTATTCACGTTATGGGTTGCCCCCCTGATTCCGCCGGTGGTCATAATAGAAGTCATGGAATAATTGATGGCTTTTTGCATATCGGAGAAAGAACTGTCGGCACCGTCGGGACCACCAAAACAGTCGACGAAATGGTTAGTTAAATGCTTCTTTACCAACTCAATATAAGAAGGTGGCATAATGCAGTCGGAATCAAAAATGATAAAGTAGTTTCCCGAAGCGCGTTCCATGCCATAGTTGCGGGTTTGGCTTCTGCCCGAATTTGGCTTAAAATAATAATGAATATCAAGTTGTTCGCTAAATTGTTGGCACACCTCTTCACAACGCAACGTAGAACCGTCTTCAATAATCAAAACTTCAAAATCGGAATGGGTTTGTTTGGACAAACTTTCCAACAGTTCTTTGATTTCATCAGGGCGGTTATAAACCGGAACGATAACGGACAAATGCAGTTCTTCGTTGTTAATCATTGGATTATACCGTTTTTACTATGTAATAATTCTTCTTCCCTTTTTGGACTAAAATATATTTTCCGTTAATCAAGGAGTGGTCATCAACCATAAAAGTGTCATTAATTTTTGACTTATTGATAGAGATTCCGTTATCCTTCAACATCCGGCGGGCTTCGCCTTTGGAGGGAAAGATTGCGGTGTAATCAGTCACAAAATCGACGATGGGAACGCCATTTTTGATCATTTCGGCAGAAATTTCCGTTTGGGGAACTCCTTCGAAAATTGCCAAAAACATACTTTCCGACAAAGACGAAAAACTCTCGGCAGTACCTTTCCCAAAAAGAATTTCGGAGGCACTCACCACAGCTTCATAATCTTCTTGAGAATGGACACATGTTGTAAGTTCTTTTGCCAACGCTTTTTGCAAAATTCTGAGGTGAGGTGCAGCATCGTGTTCCTTTTCCATTGCTTCAATTTCCTCTTTCGAGAAAAGGGTAAAAATGCGGATATAGCGTTTGCTATCTTCGTCGCTGCAATTGAGCCAAAACTGATAGAAAGCGTAGGGCGATGTTTTTTCGGGATCTAACCAGATATTTCCCTTTTCGGTTTTCCCGAACTTGCCGCCGTCGGCTTTGGTAATGAGCGGGCAGGTAAGCGCGTAGGCTTCGCCGCCGGCTTTGCGTCTAATCAATTCCGTGCCGGTAGTAATATTTCCCCATTGGTCGGAACCGCCCATTTGCAACTTACAATCGTAGTTTTGATTCAAATAGAAAAAATCATAACCTTGCACCAACTGATAAGAAAACTCGGTAAACGACATGCCGTCGCCATCGCCATTGATTCTTTTTTTAACAGAATCTTTTGCCATCATATAATTGACAGTCAGATGTTTCCCCACATCGCGAATAAAATCGAGAAATGAAAAGTTTCTCATCCAATCGTAATTATTAACTAAAATGGCAGAATTGGCTTCTTTATTGTCAAAGGAGAGAAATTTCTCTAATTGTTTTTGAATGCAGCCAACATTATGACGCAACGTAGCTTCGTCTAATAAGTTACGTTCTTGGGATTTGCCTGAAGGGTCCCCAATCATGCCGGTTGCGCCGCCCAGCAGCAAAATAGGGCGATGTCCGCAGCGTTGGAAATGACGCAAAATCATCACACTGACCAAGTGCCCGATATGCAGTGAATCGGCGGTCGGGTCAATGCCGACGTAAGCGGTCGTCATCTCTTTCTGCAATTGATCTTCCGTGCCGGGCATCATATCATGAATCATTCCCCGCCATCTTAATTCTTCTATAAAGTTCATTTTTGTACTCTTTGTTTCGTTTCTTTCGTCCAATACATTGACATTCCTATAAGGGAGAAGCCGATGTAACCTCTGACTTTCAATTTGTTACCTTCCAATTTGAGGTAACTTTTATAGGTTTTCCCGTTCCCCGGGTGATAAATTTTCCCGTCCTCCCATTCGTTATCGTCACTATCATACACGAAGTCGCGGAGAAATTTGTAATTGATATATTTTATTTTTTCACGGTTTTCCACCCAAACAATAATTCCCTCATACATTCCCTGACTGTTTCGGTAAATTTTCACCTGACTGCCTTCTTTGGAAAACGGATCTTTCGCATAATAGAAACCACAAACCGCGTCAGCCTTGCTTTGGGCACTTGCGATTGAAGTGCCCAAGCAGACCGTGATAAGGAGAAAAATTATCTTTTTCATTGTATATCAATTATTTACCTAAAGTAGCAACCATAACAGCTTTGATGGTATGGAGTCGGTTTTCGGCTTCGTCGAATACGATTGACATAGGAGATTCGAAAACATCGTCAGTAACTTCCAATGCTTCAAGACCATATTTTTGGTAAATATCTTCGCCGACAACGGTTTCTCTGTTGTGGAATGAGGGCAGACAATGCAAGAATTTGACATTTTTATTGCCGGTTTTCTTCACCACTTCCTTGTTAACCTGATAAGGACGGAGGAGTTTAATTCTATCTTCCCAAACCTCAGCCGGTTCTCCCATTGAAACCCAAACATCTGTATATAAGAAATCTACACCTTTAACGGCTTTATCCACGTCGTCGGTAATAGTGATTTTTGCTCCAGTTTCTTTGGCTATTTTTTGGCATTCTGCCACTAATTTTGCCTCCGGTTGACATTCTTTCGGGGCGGCGGCTCTGAAATCCATACCCATTTTGGCAGCACCTACCATCAAGGAATTGCCCATGTTATTGCGGGCATCGCCTAAGTAGCAGAAAGAGATTTGATTCAACGGTTTGTCGCAATGTTCCATCATTGTTAAGAAGTCAGCCAGGATTTGTGTCGGGTGAAACTCGGTTGTTAATCCATTCCAAACGGGCACGCCGGCGTATTTTCCTAAGGCTTCCACGATATCTTGAGAATAGCCGCGGTATTCGATCCCATCGTACAATCTGCCCAACACGCGAGCGGTATCTTTCATAGATTCTTTCTTTCCCATTTGCGAACCCGATGGTCCTAAATAAGTTACGTGTGCGCCTTGGTCTAAAGCTGCCACTTCAAAAGAACAACGGGTACGGGTTGAATCTTTTTCAAACAACAAAACAATATTCTTGCCTTTTAACGTTGGCTGTTCCGTGCCGGTATATTTGGCTTTTTTCAAATCCGTTGCCAAGGTTAATAAGAATTTGATTTCTTCCGGAGTGAAATCTAATAATTTTAAAAAATTTCTGTTTCTTAAATTAAATGCCATAATACTGATTTTAAATGATTTATATTAGTTTTTCATTCTTTGTTTCTTATGAATAACAAACCGCAAAGATACAAATAAAATGGATAGAATATGTAAATCCGAGCTTATAAATCTACGACCGTAATCCCGTAGCCACCCAATTCCAGTTGTTCATCACGGAAAGCGACCACCTCTTTTCTCTTGGACAAGTACTGTCTGATGACATTTCTCAAGATGCCGTTTCCTTTGCCGTGCAGCAATCTAACTTGATGAATACTAATAAGAAGAGCTTCGTCGAGATAGCTTTCGACTTCCAAAACGGCTTCATCGGCGCGGTGTCCCCGCAGATCCAAGGTAGTATGGAAGGCTGCTACTTTCTTATTCATTACCTCCGACAAGGTCCCACCATTCATGCCAATGCCATGTTTTTGCACACTTTTCGCCTCCTTCTTGCTGATTTTCATCACTTTACTGATTTTTGTTTTAAAAGAAACAGCATTAAAAGAGACCGTTACGTCTTGTCCGTTCAACGCAGTAATTTCTCCAACAGTCTGGATATCAGCTAAAAATACGGAATCACCAACGTGTAAAGTTGTATCTTCGTTGGTCATCTCTTTTTTACGCGTGGGCAGATGTCTCACGGGGATCACCGGTTTTAAGGATTCTTTATCTTCCGCCCACTCTATTTCTTTCTTTAAATCCACCTTCACTTTGGCAATTTCTTGTCGGATTTGCTTGGTTTTTTCTGTTTCGGCTTTGGCTTCTTTTATTTCGCGAATCGTTTTTTCTATCACTTTATTGGCACTGTCGATAATACTATTTGCTTGATTTTTGGCATTTTGCAATATATCCTTCCGCTGTTTTTCGAGTTCCCCGAATTTTTCTCCATAATCTTGAATCATTTCTGCCAAGTGTTCATCGGCAGAGCGTACCAATTTCAATTTCTGTTCTATCTCAATTTTAGCGATTTCAATTTCTTCCAATTTGCGTTCGTAGTCAATTTGCGCAGTTCCAGATTTTTGAATGGCATTTTGGATAATCTCTTCCGGGAATCCGATTTGGCGAGCAATTTCGTATGTAAAAGAGCTGCCCGGATTTCCAATTTTGAGCATAAACAATGGTTTAAGCCGGTTGGTATCAAAAAGCATGGCGCCATTAACGGCTTTCGGGAATCTATCGGGAAACATTTTTAAATTGCCATAATGAGTAGTAATGATTCCGAAAGGATTTTTATGGTAAATATTTTCGAGAATGGCTTCTGCCATCGCACCGCCCAAGTGGGGCTCCGTGCCGGACCCAAATTCATCAATGAGAAACAAAGAACGCTCGTTCAAATTCTCAATCATAATTTTCAAATTGCGAAGATGTGAACTATACGTACTAAGGTCATTTTCAATAGATTGCTCATCACCCATATCAATAAAAAAGTCGGTAAAGAGACTCATATCCGATGTTTCATCCATAGAAACCAACAACCCGCACTGCATCATATATTGGAGTAATCCTATAGTTTTGAGACACACGGATTTACCCCCGGCATTCGGACCTGAGATAATAAGAATACGATGTTCGGGAGTTAATTCAATAGAAAGAGGTTCCACCCTTTTTCCTAATTTTTTAAACTTCAAAAAGAGCAAAGGATGTGTGGCATTCGACCAATTAATAATCTGATTTTCAAATAGATGTGGGAAAACAGCGTTAATTTCTATCGCTAAAAGGGCTTTGGAGCGAATGAAATCAATGGTTCCCATAAAGTCGTGATAGATGCGCAAATTGGGAATGGAGATACGTATTTCGTCCGTGATGGTAGTCAGAATTCTGATAATCTCCCGTTTTTCTGCATTCAATAAATCCTTCAACTCATTATTGGCGGCAAAAACGTCCGTAGGTTCAATAAAAACAGTTTGTCCGCTGGCAGATTCATCGTGGATAAAACCCTGCAAACGGCGCTTGAACTGTGCTTGTACAGGAATACACAACCGCCCGTTGCGGATGGTCATTTCGGCATCTTCTTTCGCAATCCCGTCTTGTTTGGCTTGCGAAAGCAATTTTTTTATCTTTTTGTCCGCTTCATTGGAAATCTGGATGATCGCACTTTTAATCCGGCGGAGTTCATCGGAGGCATTGTCACGCAAATTCCCCTTCTCATCAATAATACGGCGGATAGAAGCAGAGAGTGTTTTTTCTAAAAAAATATTTTCACAAATTGCCCATAAATAGGGATATTTCTCTTCTTCATGAAGGATTCTAAAATAAACAACGGTCTGAATCACAGACAGAATCACAGATTGTAAATCTGCCAATTCATCTAATTCGATGTAAGTACCGTCAATGGCAATTCGGGTTAATGTGTCGGAGAGATTATGAAAATCTTGAATGGAAAGGTTGTCTTCAAACAGCAGAACCGATTTATACTCATTGACTTGTGAAAGAAGGGTCGTAATTTCATCTATATTGGTAGCATATTTCATTTTATCGACGCAAGATTTTCCCATATCGCTAACACAATGAGCTTGGAGCCAATTTCTAATGGAATCGAATCCTATTTTTTCTTCAAAGGAAGTCGGATAAAGCATAGCAGGTTATTTCTTTTTTGCCAATTGTAAAAATTCGTCGTCGATATTAAATATTTCGGCAATCTTGAGTGCTTCGGCGGGGACATCATCCGAGGTTGTTTCCACCAATGAATAATCCATAAAGCGATTGATATTCTGCGGAGTAATTTTATCAGAAATCTCATCAACGATTAAACCATTGACGCGAAGTCGGTGGCACGGCGCAGTAATTCCGCTGTAATGTGTTGTAACAACGGACATTACATCGTATTTATCCATCATGGTAATAAAAGCATTCACCAAGCATTTTCCTTCGTCGGGGTTGGTAGTACGCGCTAATTCATCAACCAAAGCCAGCAATTTAGTTCCTTTTTTAGCGTATTGGATAATTTTGTCGATATTGAGAATTTCGATGGCAAAAGAGGAGAGCCCTTTTTTTTCGGATTGCTGGTCTTCGATGAGGCAGATAATTTCTTCAACCGGACATAGGGTGGCTTCGTGCGCAGGGACATAAAAGCCAAATTGAAAAAGCGTTTGCGACAGCGCAATAGTCTTTAATAGCACCGTCTTCCCCGACATATTGGCACCGGTAATCAGGCACGGTTTGGAACGCAATTCGATATCAATACTTTGAAATTCCTGATTGGTTTGTTGTAAGATACTTTTAACTTCAGGATTAAAAAGTTGCTTGTATTGAATGGTATTCATCAATATTTCAGGTTTACACCAATGTTCGGTTAGGGCTAATTGTGCCTTTCCCAAAAGGAGATCGAAGTAAGCGAGCGCGTGAAGATTTTTAAGCAGATTCGCCCAATATGGGTGCAGGAGTTCTGTCAATTTCTGTCTGACAGAATCTTCAATTTGTGAAGCCTGCCAAATCAATTTTTCTTTTTCAGAGGGATCAGTGGTTTGCTGTATTTTTTTTCGGAGCGGTTCCAAATCTTGATGATAGACGGAATAGATATAAAAATGGGGAATTTGGCTCTTTTCAGGGTCTAAAGTTTCCACCACCTTACTTAAATTATCCAATGCAATATCTTGATAATCGGCATCTTCTAAAAGATTTTTAATTTTTTGAGAAAGAATGGCGAATTTTTTGATTTCAAAAAGTTCAATATCATCTAAGACTTGCAGTTTTTTAAGATTCTGGATGGTCTGTTGAATATCGTTGAGTTCTTGAAGAAGTGGTGGAATTTGTCGGGCAATGATATGGTTCATTTCCCAAAAGTGGCTGCCATTTTCCACTTTATCCAATTCTTGTTGAAGCAGTTCCGCATCGGTATAGGGAAATTGATTGAGCAACAACGATTTCCCGATTTGCGTACGAAGATGGAGGTTTTCATATACAAATTGCAGTCCGTTTACGGTTTTCAGTTGGTCCTTAAAATTATTCATGGCAAGAAGCTGTCAGCTACTTAATTTTCTTTTGTGTATTTTTTTGCATTTGTTGTTGTTGCTTCACCATCTCTTCCATTCTCAATTGCCATTTTGTTTTTTTGACTGGTTTTTCCATGTTCAGCAACAATTTTTTATGCAATTTATCTTCATTTATAGCCATTCTAAAAATCCACATTTGCAAGAAAGTGATTAAGTTAACCAACAAATAGTAGTAAGTTAGTGCGGATGAGAAACTGTTGAACATACCCAAGAAAAGAATTGGCATAATGTACATCATGATTCGCATCATTTTTTGTTGGTCTCCGCCACCGACAGCCATCATTTTGTTATTCAACCACGTATAGACGAGGGTGGCGATGGTCATCAGTAAAGTAAAGAGGCTGACGTGGTCGCCATAGAACGGGATATTGAAGCTAAAATCAAGGATAGAGTCGTATGTAGAGAGGTCGTCTGCCCAGAGGAACGGTTGTTGGCGCAATTCGTATGCCGATGGGAAGAAGCGGAACATCGCAATTAAGATCGGCATCTGCAAGAGCATGGGCAGACAGCCGGACATCGGACTAACGCCCGCGCGCTTATAGAGTGCCATCGTTGCCTGTTGTTTTTTCATGGCATCATCCTTTTTCGGATAACGGTCATTGATTTCCTCAATTTGTGGTTTTAGAACACGCATTCGGGCAGACGACAAGTATGTTTTGTATGCGATGGGGAAGAGCACGATTTTGAGTAAAAAAGTCAAAATCAATATGATAATACCATAATTAAAACCGTATGCTTCCAGCCAGTTGAACACCGGTATAACGACGAAACGATTAATCCAATGCAGTAAAAAGAATCCCCATCCGAGCGGTACCTGTTTCTCAAGATTAAGTTCATAGGGCTCCAGCAATTTATACTGATTGGGACCGAAATACATACTCATATCAAATTTGCCGCTGTCAACATCCGCCACCCCAAATCCGAGATTAGCGACCGTATTTTTAAGCGACGGGCGAGCATCTTCTGCTTCCGGGGCAACCACTTCAAGGTGGGCACGCGAAAAAGAATGATCCCCTGCAATGATGATGGAAGTAAAAAATTGTTGTTTAAAAGAAACCCATTTTAACTCTGTCGAAAAATCTTCTTTATCGGAAGACCGTTCTTCTAAGTTATCCACTTCGTTCAAATTATCCATATAGTATAAAGTGGTAGCATCTCTCTCGTATTCATAATTCTTTTCCACATTGGTCAAGTTCGCAGCCCAATCCAACGTGAAATTCTTTTTAGAACGAATATATTTCGATAAATTAACGAAACGAATGGAATAATCGAATTTATAATCATCGGCATAAAATGTGTAACAATATTCAAGATAACTGTTTTTGTCAAGGAGAGGCGCAGTTTGCGTAGAATCTGCTTTTTGATAAGGATAAAGTCTTAGCGTCAGAACTTGAGACCCTTTACTGACGTTTAACGTATCGACTGATGCGGTAAAAAAACAATTTTTGGTATTCACCACCGTATAATCAACCAATTCCATATCGAAAGACATGGTAGTCGCCTCTTTATCAAATAACACCAATTTCTCTTTGGGGGCATCTTTGGGGGTATAGCGGTCAATATTTTTGAATTCCACCCGTTTGATATAACCGCCGGTTTTGGAAAATTGATACTGTGCGATATTGGTATTGACAACATAATCCGCCGTTTTTGCTGAATCCACGAAGCCAAAAACGCTGGTTTTGTTGGACGCGGTTGGGGTAGTAGTTCCTGAAGAAACAGAATCCGTTTTTGCGATTAGTTTGGCACTATCCATCTGAATCGTAACGGAATCGGAATCATTCTTCACTTGCGTTGCGAGTTCTTTTTCTTGTTGTTCTCTTGCTTTTTTTGTTTTATTGGTTGAATAAAAACTGTAACCAAGAAACAATCCAAAAATAAGCAAAAGTCCGATAATTGTATTTTTATCCATTGATTTAGGTATTGAAATTTGAGGGTGCAAAGATACGATTTTTTTTTATCCGACCATAAAATAGGTTTCGGGATACTCGTGTCGGGTCTCTTTGATCCTTTTACTTAATGCGTATGCAAACGTCAGGGTTCCTATTCTGCCAATAAACATATTGACACCGAGAATCACTTTCCCGACATCGGAAAAAACGGAACTGCAACCGGTTGATAATCCGCTGGTTGTAAATGAAGACACCGATTCAAACAAAATATCTAGGAAAGAGGTTTTGGGTTCAAATATGGACAAGAGAAAAGAAGATAAAAAGATAAATACCAACGACATAACAACAATTGAGAAAGATTTATCAACGATTTGGAAAGGGATTGTTTTTCGGTTAAACTCAATTTTGTTTTTCCCTCTGATGGTTGCAATAATAGATTTAATGATCACAAAAAATGTGGTAGTTTTAATACCACCGCCGGTACTGCCCGGGGACGAACCGATGAACATAATCAATATAATCAACAACGTTGTGGGCGTCAACAGACTGCCGACATGCGTAATATTAAAACCCGCGCTTCGAGTCACGACAACTTGGAAACAAGAAGTAAAAAGCTTGTCGAAGAAACTGTCTTTGTCTGCCAAGGCGTGATTATATTCGAGTGCACAAAAGATGATGGTACCGATAATAATAATGGAAAATGTAGTTATTAAAACAATTTGCGTGCCTATGGTCAGTTTTCTCCATCTTTTCTTTTTTCTGTCTTTGATAATTGCGGGGTCAAAAAAGTCTCGCAGCACCATAAATCCAATGCCACCCACAAAAACAAGAATCATGATAATGGTGAGCGGGAAATAACTAAAATAGATTTCCGGCGCCATCATGTTATCGCTCCACAAAGAAAAGCCGGCGTTATTAAAAGCAGAAATAGCATGAAAAATGGAATAAAAAAGTGCCTGACCGTCGGAACTAAACAAGCCGGTCGTTTGCCAATACAGATAGAGTAAAATGGCACCGGCACCTTCTATGACAAAAGTGGTAAAAAAGATTTGTCGGAGAATAAAGGAGGTTTCGGATATTTTTTTCGTCTCGAGCATCTCTTTCATTAAATATTGATAGCGCAAACCGGCATACGAATGCGATAAAAAAGTAATAAAAAAAGTGGCAAAAGAGAGGATACTCATTCCACCCAACTGCACCAAAACCATAATTACGATTTGTCCGGTTTGGGTGAAATTTTCGGCAATATTTATCGAAGTAAGCCCCGTAATACAACTTGCACTAATAGCGGTAAAAGTGGTGTCAATAAACGGAATAAAATGAGTGGTCATTTTGGGTAATCGCAATAATGTCGAACCAATAATGATGAGCGATAAAAAGGAGAGCATCATCAAAAGCGGCGGACTGAGCGATACCTTTTTAAAAATACTACTCACTTTGGCGATCTCCACAAAAACTATACAAAAATAGTATACATGAAAATAGCTGGTAATATGATGAATGAGTATCGGGAGTCGATTTCCTTCATAAGTTGCATAAAGATAAAGACTTACAAAATAAGAAAGAATAAAAACAATGATAATCACAAACTCCATGATATTCTCTTTTAAAAAGAGTTTTTTACGCGGGGAATAGAGCCAGTGAATTAAAAATTTAAAGATATAAAAAAGAAAGGCGGAAGTTACAATTCTGGTCACAATTCTTTCGGAGAAAGGAGTTGTGTAAAAACCATGCTCATAGATGATGGCAGAGGTGGCTGCTATTAAAAAGAGAGCAGACAGCACCTTCAATACAATTTCAACTAATTCTTGATAATTGAAAAGTTTAAAATTAATTTTCTTCTTAAGATACTGAAAATCCGTGTTTTTCATTATCGCATCTACTGATTTGCTTTAATAAAATCTTCAATATTATTGGACAATCCGAATAAGATAAAGCAATCATTTTCCTGAATGATGGTAGACGTTTCGGGGACACCTAAAATGTGACCGGAAACATCATTGGAGGAGTTGGTAACGATGGATTCATTATTTTTTCTTCGGATGGTAATCAAACTGAGCCGGTAAGTATCACGCAGGTTGATATCGCCTAACGATAATCCGATGATGCGCGGGGGGGGCAATATTTCTGCTATTTTATAGCCATCGGGAAGTTGTAAATATGATAAAATGCTTGGGTTTAGCAATCTTTCTGCAAAAACGGTCCCGATTTCATCTTCGGGCGACAAAAATTCGGTAATGCCCATTTTTTCCAAAATAATCCGCTGATTGGCACCCATCGTTCGGCAAATAATCCGTTTTACATTCAAATCCAATAAATTGGCGGCACAAAGCAAGCGTTTTACAAAATCATTTCCAATCGCGACTACCACTGCATCAAAATCCTGAATATTCTCAGCAATCAGGGCTTTTTTATTCGTCGCATCTATGCAGACGGCATACGCAACTTCTTCCGAAATATCTTGAATAACACTAATTTCTGAATCAATAACCAACACTTCTGCCCCATTTTGTGAGAGCGCAATGGCAATGGCAGAGCCAAAATGCCCCGCACCTATAATAGCAAATCTTTCGTTTGACATAATCTTATTTTTTACCAAGCAGCAAAAATACAATTTTTATTATTGTCGCCTATTTTTTTTCCAATGTTTCAACAAATATTTTTCTTTTCGCGTTTCTGAAATCATCAACAATGCCTGATTGACCTCATCAATTGTGCCAACACATTCAAAAGGTTTCACCTCCGCAATCCCGCTGAGTTCATCAAAATATTGCTCCAAAGAGGGCTTGTCCAACAAATCCTCCCCGAAAATCCGAATCATCGTCGAATCATCAATAAAGGGCGATAAAATAATGTATGCGAACAAACATTTTGAACATTGACAACACCACTTATCCTCTTTGCTGCCGGCATTACAACTTTTAAAAACGTTGAAATATTGCGGATAATGGGAGAAAAATTCCGCAATCTGCAATTCCGTATAAGGTCGCAAATGACTGTAATAATGGGCTACATCCTGCATAATTTCCCGAACATATTGCCGAAAATCCATTTCAAATTCCAAAGTCTTGGAATACTGATGATTAATATCGGTATGGGGAATAGTCGGTTCATTGGCACTGGATTCGTTAGAAAGGGCAATATCGCGGGTGTCCGTTGCATAACTAACTAATAGTGAATAAAATGCAAGCATTGCAGAAAAGGGAGTATGACCGTTTAAGTAGCCCTGACTGTTTAATTTTAATAATAACGGATCTATTTCGCGATGTAAAATCACAATGTCGCTTTGCTCGGGGAAACCGGCAATTTCCGCACACGCCAAGGTTGCACCGCGTGGATTGATGATGAACGGGATAATTTGACGTTCACTCCGCAATTGCTCCAACGTCACCACAGAATCCTTACCGCCCCCAATCGGTACAATTACGCGCGAACTTTCTTCAATTCTTTGATATTCAATCTTTTTCATCTCCGCTGCATCCTCCGTGAACCGAAATTGCATAAAATGCTCCATATCAATCTGAATGCCATTTTGATAAAAAAATTCTCCTAATCCTTTCCAATATAGCTTTTTCCACCATTGTTGCTGATTCTCCGTCAATCGAAAGCTCTTAATCTCTACAATCGGCGAGCAGACACATTTCCAATAACTAATCAACTCAATCAATCCGATATGAAAAATCAATCCTTCGATTTGAACGGATTGCAAAGGGCGAAGAGCGAATTTCCCCAATTCCAGTTTCATCACCGGAGAAAAGCTTAATTCGTTCCCCGCTTTGTAAAAAAACTGCATCTCTATCCGGTTTTCAGATATTTCAAAAGCATAACGCTCGTATGTAAAAACCGGGTAACGGGTACGAAAAATATCAAAATTTTCCTGATTATGGTGCATAAAATATCAATTTTTATGAATGATGATAAGGTTCGCCTTTCCAGATAGTCATGGCGCGATAAAGTTGTTCGGCAAAAATCAGACGCGTAAGAATATGGGGAAAAGTCATGCGGGATAGCGCAATTTGATAATTGGCGCGTTGATACACCTCATCGGAAAAACCATACGCTCCGCCAATCAGGAATACAACACGTTTTGTCCCCCGAATCATTTGTTGTTGCATAAACTGCGATAAGTCGATAGAAGATAATTCTTTGCCGTGTTCATCTAACAGAACAACAAAATCAGAAGAGTCGATTTTTTTCAAAAAGAGAAGCCCTTCCTGTTTTTTTTGTTCCTCAACGGATAATTTAGTATTTTTTAAATAAGGGATGACATCCGTTTCAAACGGTATATAAAACTTGATTTTGGTAACGTAGGCCATAATAGCAGGTTGCAACGTTTCCGCGTCTTCTTTCCCGATAAATATCAATTTCGCTTTCATAGATGATCATCGGATTATTATTTTTTGATTACGTCCAAAGCTTTGAGAATCGTTTTATCAGATTGATTAATAACCGGATAAAATGCCGCGTCGTCAAACAAATTTCTTCCGATCAATGCTTTAAGCCACAACTTGAGTTCATTTTTTGATGCCTTATTCAAATTCACTTTATTACCTTTTTGTTTATAGAAATAAAGAAATTGCCTAACGACATCGTCTGAAATGGTCATATTTCGGATATAAGATGGGGCATCGGGATATTGCTGTAATAACAATTTCTTGTTTTGGGTAACATAGTCAAAGGCAAACTCAATAATCAATCCGCTATTATATAATTCATTAAATGCCAACACATTACTATCACGGTCCAAGGGCACGAAGAAATCCGGCATAATTCCGCCGCCGCCATAAACGATACGTCCTTTTTTGGTTTTATATCGAAGATTTTTATCGAATTTAATACTATCGGCATTATCCATTTCCCCATTTTCGAACCGTTGCAGCAGTTCGACGTAGTAATCCTCTATATTTCCGTTGTATTTTTTTTGGATGCAGCGACCGCTTGGGGTATGATAACGGGCCACAGTAAGCTGCAAACTTGAGTTGTCGGATAGTGAGAACTGCTGTTGCACAAGCCCTTTACCAAAAGAGCGTCTCCCCACAATCCAGCCACGGTCATTATCCTGAATGGCACCGGCAACAATTTCACTGGCGGAGGCACTCCAATCATCAATCAAAATGACCAATTCGCCGGTTTCAAAACTACCCTTTTCCGTGGCATATATTTTATTGATGGGTATTTTTCTGCCTTCCGTATAAACAATCATCTCTTTATTTTTCAAAAACTCATCGCAAATGTTGATGGCCGTATTCAAATAGCCGCCGGAATTTCCCCTCAAATCTAAAATTAATGATTGCAAGCCTTGTTTGCGCAAACGACGCAGGGCAGTAAGAAATTCTTTGTATGTATTTTCGCCGAACTGATTAATTTTAATATAACCAATCTGATTATCAATCATATACGATACATCAACCGTATAAGTAGGAATCACGTCACGCGTTACCTTATAAGTATATAGTTTGTCAAAACCGGGTCTTTTCACTCCAATTTGAACGGTGGTATTTTTTTTACCCCTCAACAATTGGGTCACTTTTTCGTTAGAAATTCCGACACCTGCAATTTTTTCGCCATTAACCGTAATAATCCGGTCGCCGGCTTGGATTCCCGCTTTTTCGGACGGACCGCCATGAATGGTAGCAATGACCATCAAGGTATCATTCATAATATTAAATTGTATGCCCACACCCTCAAAGGCTCCGTCCAAAGATTCCATCATTTTTTTATTCTCTTCGGCAGAAGCGTAAACGGAATGAGGATCCAACATTTCCAACATGCCGTTAATGGCACCATATAAAATGCTGTCTTTTTGATAGGGATCTACATAATACTCATCAACGTAATTTAATATTTCATTCAACTTTTGTTGCGTTTCGGTAGCAGTCCCGTAATGAGCGGGCAATTTTTTAACAAGAAACAAGGTAAGAGAAACGCCCACCAAAAAGGCAAAGGCGATAGATACCCAGAAGTTTGTTCTACTCATTATCGTTGAATAATCAATTTTTTAGATAATAATAATTTCTCGTTGCAGATGGACAAAAGATAAATACCTGCCGGGAGAGATTGAGTATCAAGTTTGTATGTAGAATTAGACGTTGTAATATCTTTTAGAATAATCTCTTTCCCACTCATTTCACAGACGCGAATTTTACCATGTTGAAAGTCACCGGGCAAAGTAACAAACAGTTCGTTGGAAGTCGGGTTCGGGAAAATTTCAAATTGTTGGAGTGCTTGATTTTCGGACATGCCGGCACCATCAGAGTTCCATTGCGCGGCGAAGCCATTTTTTTGCATATAGTTATCACTTCTGAAGACAACTTTCATTTTGCCGGTGCTACTATGGATAGTGGACGGCAAAGTACTTCCGGTATAAGTTCCCAAAATATTTGCATCTAAGGCGTGATCATCATAAATCAGGACATTGTCTTCGGGACTTAAGTCAAATTGGTCAAAGTACAGATTCACATAAGTAGCTCCTTCCGGTTCAATTCGCCAGATACAATTGGCATTAGACGCATATTCAGATTCTTCGCTGCCATCATTGAAAGAACCATAAGCCTCTGTATAACGGGTAGTTCCCACACAACGAACACTGCGTTGAGCCATGAAAGAAACTTGCCATCCTGCACCGGTTGTTTCTCCGTTGGTTTTAAAAGTAAGATACATCATCCCACTTCTGGACAATATCCAATTATCGGGATTGGAGACATTGCCGGAAAAAGTAGCCAGATAGTTCCCACCGTTATTCGGGTCACCGTCCCAGATGGTAAGGGTATCAACTCCTTGTTCGGTTTCAATATCCAGCACGGATAAAGAAATAAGGGTCGCATCTTCGGGCGCAATGATATAAGTGCAGTTGGTATTGTTTTGATAATTGTAAATTCCGCTACCATCTTCTATGATGCCGCTAACTGCGGTAATCGGATTATTTTGGGGACAATATTCGGGATAGGCATTATCGGGTGGGTAAATGGAGTGAACGATTCCCTGCCACGAAGAGTAGCCGCCCACGGAGCCTTCCACATTATTGGCAACTGTAAAAAAGCCGTTTCCATGGCCGCCCCAACCCCAGTTAAAATGGAAATTGTTGTCACTGTCGTAACCGTCGCACACAAATGCGTGACCTCCTTCCTCACTGTAGCCGGAATAAATGATAGGGTGTTGGGCATCAATATTGTTTTTCAGCAGTTCTATCCAAGAATTTGTATTATAAGCGTTTCGGCTGGCAGCCGAAATGTCGGAATCATAACGAAAATGGCTTTGCATGGCATAAGCAGCATCTCCGGTTTGAGCACCGGAGCCGTCAATTGCATAATCCATATTGACGCTGACCCCGGATTGATAAATCAGCTTGGCAACCTCATTATTGTAATTATTGAGCGAAAACGGCATAGCATCATAGCAATAGTACTGCTGTGTAAAATTGACGGTATGAACGCCGTAGTTGGAATGATAGGAATGATTTCCCAGTCCCTGCTCGGGATAGCGATAATAGTGCATAACCGAAGCCATTGCCAAAGCGACGCACCCATTAGGAACGTGACCGTCATAACCTTCGGGCGAATTGGCATCTGCGGGACACAATACATTATAATATTTATTCTGATTCCATGTAGATTTTAGCAAGGGAGCCACCATCACACTCCGATTGTAACTTTTTGTATTAGAAGCCATTATCTCGTCCCACAATTCGCGCGTTGTCTCCGAAGCCGGCACGTGATTCTTCTTTATATACAAAATTTCTCTTTCATGCATAGCAACCCATTCGCGAGCCGCGGGCGCAATATTGTCAATAAAAAATTCATTCTCCAACGAATAACCAATCACTGGAATAGCAGCATCATCCGCACTAAGTAACAAAAAACCACCGTTTTCAAAATTAAAAACAGCAATTAACGTGTCATCCTCTTCAACAATAAAATCTAATTTTTGAATTAAAACCTCCGAACGATGACTGCGTTGTTGAAAGGCGTTAGCCCCATATTGTATTAATTGTGAGGAAGTAATGCCAACCGAAAACATACTGAACGGACTAATTATAATGGCGATTAGAAATAGAACTCCGAAAAATCTTCTCATATTTATCAAATTAGGCGGCAAAAGTACATTTTTTTTTCATTCTATTTTTTTTCTGATACTATATTTTAAAAAAAAGTGTATTTTTGCAATTCGATTTTTATGAATCAAAATCTTATTGATTATGAAAAATATAGTGGGACTTATTGCTATCACAAGTGTCATTTTGCTTGCCTCATCATGTAAAAGAGAATGTGTTTGCGTCGGGAGCCATCCCTCCGTAGAACAAGTAGAAGAACATTCTTTTGGAAAAATGTCCACTGATGATTGTATCGACAAACAATACCGCATGAATCACGACACTACCACTACAACTACTCTTTTTTGGATTTGTGAATAACAGAGTGTTGTTGGTGTAGTTTCAGAAAATCAGAAAGTTTGTCTTTCTATTTTTGTTGTACCGCTGAGTTTTATAAAAAATATCCTCTTTTTGTTTAAAAGAGGATATTTTTTATCTCAATTTATTGCCCCCGTGAAGGCAAATTGGCTAATAAATATTCACTTCCGGGACAATCGTGATCCCAAACATTTCGGCAACTTTTTTTTGCACTTTTTGGTAAAAAATCTGTACTTCCTTGCCGGTAGCATTCCCATAATTGACAATCACCAAGGCTTGGTTCGGATAAACACCGACATCACCTTCCCGCACTCCTTTCATCCCACTTAATTCTATCAACTGTCCCGCTGCCAATTTCACTTTTCCTTCATTTTGCGGGAAAGTAATGAGTTGTGGAAATTTCACTTTCAAATCTTCATATTGCGATTCCTCAATGACAGGATTTTGAAAAAAGCTGCCGGCGGAACCAATTTTGGAAATATCCGGCAATTTGCGATTTCGTACCGTTAAAATGGCATCGCTGACATTGGCTAAAGTAATGGCACAATTCCTGGTCTTCAATTCTTCAATCAATCCTTGATAAGTAATGGTATAGTGTTCTTTTTTGGATAATTGAAACTGCACTCGGGAGATGAGACACTTTCCTTTCAAAGTGGACTTGAAGATAGAATGGCGATAGGCAAATTGGCAATCGTCGTGATGGAGCACAAACGGCTCTCCGGTTGGGATTCGATAGCCGTACACTTGATTGATAACATCTTTAACCTCAACGCTATACGCACCAATATTTTGAACGGGACAACTCCCAACCAAGCCCGGTATTCCCACTAAATTTTCAACTCCGTAATACTGATTTTTGATACAAAACGAGACAAAATCCGCCCATTCCTCCCCCGCCGCTACTTCAATCCAAACATGTTCTTCCGTCTCTGCCACTTTTTTTATCCCCTTGGTCCTGAAACAGATAACCGTTCCGTCAAAATCCTGCGTAAAAAGCATGTTGCTGCCTCCGCCTATAATCAAATAGGAGGAATCGAAAATTTTTTGTTCAAAAAGCAGGGGCACTTCCTGCTCATTTTCAATTTCAATTAATTGCCGACAACGGGCAGCAATCCCAAACGTATTGTAGGGTTTAAGACTTTGATTATGATATATTTTCATAGATTAAAAGTTGACGTTGCAAAAATACGCAAAGATTTCCGATAGATGCCTACAATTAAAAAATAATCGCTATTTTTGCCGCCTGAAAACAATAAAATATAATATAATACAATATAGTACAATGGACGAAAAATTATTTAGCGAATTTGCCCCCGTTTCTACGCAAGAATGGGAAGAAATTATCCAAAAAGACTTAAAAGGTGCAGATTATGAAAAAAAATTAGTATGGCGCACGGACGAAGGATTTAATGTACGTCCTTATTACAGAGCAGAAGATTTAAAAAATATTGACTATTTAAACGCACTTCCCAACGAATTTCCTTATACCCGCGGTGGAAAAACCAACAAAAATGAATGGGAAATTGTACAACAAGTGTCAGAAAAAGAACCGAAAAAAGCCAATGCCATCGCTCTTGCCGCCATTCAGGGTGGCGCTACTACCATCGCCTTTTGTGCAAAAAATATTCAATCTTACTCGGATATGGAAATGCTATTGTCGAATATTAATCTCGAAGAAATCGGCATCAAATTCCATCATGCATCAGCATATCTTCCACTGATTGAGCTTTTTATGAATTATATCCGCACGCATTCTTTCGATATGGCAAAAATTAGAGGAGGCTTGGGCTTTGACGCTGTAGCTTTTTGTCTGAAAAATGCAAAATTCTACCGTTCACAAAAAGAAGATATGGAAGAAGCCATTGCATTAATTCACCAAACCGCTACCCTTCCGAACTTTAAAGTTATTGATATACAAGGTATTATAATACATAATGCCGGAGCAACATTAGTACAAGAATTAGGTTATGCGCTGGCAATCGCGAACGAATATCTCGCATTTGCCACCCATCTCGGCTTACCGATTGGCCAAGTAGCAGAAAAAATGGAAATGACCTTATCCATTTCTTCTAATTACTTTATGGAAATTGCCAAGTTGCGGTCTGCACGTTTGTTGTGGGCAACCATGGTAGAAGCCTACCAACCCCGCGAAATAGGAGCCTGTCAATCCTTCATTAATTCTGTTGCATCTTCTTGGAACAAAACAATTTACGACCCATACGTCAACATGTTGCGCACCACGACCGAAGGAATGTCGGCAGCTATCGGCGGAGCGGACAGTATTACCTTACAACCTTTCAATGTGGCGTATCAGCCAGATGATGATTTTTCGCGCAGAATCAGCAGAAATGTGCAGAATATTTTGAAAGAAGAATCCTATTTTGATCAAGTCATAGACCCCGCAGCAGGTTCATATTATATTGAAAATCTGACAGATGCAATTTCTGAACATGCTTGGAAGTTATTCCAAACCGTAGAAACTGCCGGCGGCATGATTGCCACAACGCTCAAAGGTGAAATCAAAGCGGAAATTGAAAAATCCTGCCAAAAAAGAGATATGGACATTGCCACGCGCAAATATGTGCTTTTGGGAACCAATCAATATCCCAACATTCAAGAAAATATGTTGGATAAAATTCAACTACCCTTGGAAAATGAAAAGCATGACGGTTTGCAAACCTATAGAGGCGCGCAATCTTTTGAGGCATTGCGCCTGGAGACGGAAAAATATAGTCAGTCGCATACGCGCCCTACTGTTTTCATGTTGAAAATAGGGAACTTAGCTATGCGTCAGGCACGTGCCGGCTTTGCCACCAATTTCTTTGGTTGCGCCGGCTATCAAATTGTGGAATCTGCCGGTTACAAAACAGTGGCAGAAGGAATCCAAGCCGCACAAGCTGCCAAAGCAAACATCGTTGTTTTGTGCAGTTCCGACGAAGAATATGCCACATTGGGTGTCGAAGCCGCGCAAGCAGCCAAAAATGCAGGTTTCATCTTCATCATTGCCGGAAATCCGGTTGAAGCCATGGAAAATTTAAAAAATGCCGGTACAGATGACTTTATCCACGTCAAAACTAACGTCTTGACGTGCCTTCAACATTATAACAATCTGTTATTCAATCATATTTAATCATCACCAAACCCCACATTATGAAAAAAATATTTTCCGTTATTATTCTTCTTATATTCATCACCACATTGAAAGCCTCCCAACCCTTTATATCGCAGACAACGACGCAGCAAACTGTGAATCAAATACTTAAAAATACAACAGCGTCTGTGGACATGGTCAACAGAGGAGTTAATCTGACTGCTTCCCTGTGGACAGCGACGGATGGCAATCAAGAAGACTTTATCCAGTTATGTGTTGAGAACTTTTGCAAAAATGCAGAAGAAAAGGAGCTGTTGTTCAATCGCTTATGCGACAATTTTGAAACCATTTTGGGACACAACAATCGCGTTTCCATCGAATTAAAAAGACCAATTCATGTAGAAGGTTATAACGTGATGCCCATTGATGAAATGTTTGCCGCTTACGATGGATTGGCACATTTAGTGAATGATATGTTTGACAATAAAATCGCTTTTGTTATAACATTAAATTTTCCTCATTATACATTAAAAGAGAAAACGGAATGCGCAAGTAAATGGACAGATTTGGAATGGGGTTACGCGCGCTTGGGCGACATGTTCACTTCCCGTGTTCCTGCCGACAAACTCAAAGAAATCAATACTGCCACCGCAGCAGCGGAGAATTATATCTCCAATTATAACATTCACATGGGTAAAATTTGGAGCGACCAAAACCAAAAATTCTGGTCACCGGATACCAAATTGATTACCCATTGGGGACTTCGTGACGAATTGAAGGCTGCCTACGCCGACTCACAAAACGGTTTGGAAAAACAAACCATCATCTATAATATCATGAAACGAATCATCGACCAGAGTATCCCTAAAGAGGTAATCAATAGCGATGAGTATATTTGGTATCCATCTACAAATCAGATATTTATAGAAAATATTGAAATTATTGGAACCCCCGAAGACGATGTCCGCTATCAGTATTTATTGGATAATTTTAAAGCGATAAAAGCGAGTGACAACTATTATGCAGACAATACCACCTATTTATCGCGTGTTTTCAATGAGGATTTGGAAATTTCGCAACGCGATGTAGAGAGATTGTTCACGGCATATCTTTCATCGCCGCAGGTCAAGGAAGTGGCAGGGTTAATTTCCAAGCGCTTGGGACGCAAATTGCAACCTTTTGATATTTGGTACAATGGTTTCAAGAACAGGAGTGCTATTTCTCAAGATTATTTAGACTCCCTAACTACTCAAAAATACCCGACAAAAGAGGCATTTACGCGTGATTTGCCGAATATTTTGAAAAAATTGGGCTTCACCGAAGAAAAGGCGCAATTTTTATGTCAGCATATTTCTGTTGATGCATCAGTAGGAGCCGGTCATGCGTGGGAATCTCGCATGAAGTCCGACAACGCCATGCTCCGCACGCGGATTGGCAGTAATGGAATGGATTATAAGGGCTATAATATTGGGGTTCACGAGTTTGGACATAATGTTGAACAGACTTTTTCTTTGCATAATGTTCCCAATTATCTCCTTGCCGGTGTTCCCAATACGGCATTTACGGAAGCGGTTGCCTTTGCCTTTCAACAACGGGATTTGGAACTGCTTGGTGTAGGTACGTCTGATGATATTTCACGTTATTATAATCTGTTGGATAACTTCTGGAGCTGCTACGAAATTATGGGCGTGTCACTGCTGGATATTCGCGTTTGGCAATGGATGTACAGTAATCCCAAAGCCGACGCTACCCAGCTTAAAAATGCAGTTTTGTCCATGTCCAAAGATATCTGGAACGAATACTATGCCCCTATTTTTAAAGTTAAAGACCAAACTATTTTGGCTGTTTATTCTCACATGATTGAATCGCCCCTCTATTTATCCGCCTACCCGATTGGCTATTTGATTGGTTTCCAATTAGAGAACTATTTCCGCGGCAAAAATTTAGGAACAGAAGTGGAACGAATATTCTCACAAGGCAAACTAATTCCCCAATATTGGTTGCAAAAAGCCATAGGAGAAAATTTGACCGTATCTCCTTTTGTAAAAGAAACCTCAACGGCAGTTGAAAAAGTAATCGTATACGAAAAAGAACAAGCACTACTAAAAAAACAAACCAAAAAAAATAAAAAATAGATATGTTTACACTCTATTTAAAAGAGATTAAATCTTTTTTCAGCTCCATCATGGGGTACATCATCATTGGTGTATTTTTGATAGTTACCGGACTTTTCCTTTGGGTTTTCCCTAATTATTACAACATTTTTGAAGCAAAAACAGCTGATTTACAAGGACTTTTTAATTTATCTTGTTATCTTTTTCTTTTCTTGATTCCTGCCATCACCATGCGCAGTTTCTCGGAAGAAAAAAAGACGGGAACCATTGAATTGTTATTTACCAAGCCTATCTCCGATTGGCAAATTATCATCGGAAAATTCTTGGCATGTGTGACAGTATTGGTTATTGCGCTTTTGCCAACGATCATTTATTTCATCTCCATCTGGAAATTAGGCGACCCCATCGGCAATATTGACACGGGCAGCACGTGGGGCTCATACTTGGGACTGTTACTCTTGGGCGTGACTTTCGTTTCCATCGGAATTTTCGCATCCAGTATTACCAACAATCAAATTATTGCTTTCCTTTTGGGGGCTCTTTTCTGTTTCTTTATACACTTCGGGTTTGAATTCATCTACTCATTGGAAGTCTTCGGATCGTTCGGCAGTGTGATTAAAAGCATCGGAATCGAACACCACTATATTGCTATCAGCAAAGGAGTTGTTGATACCAGAGATATCATTTATTTCATTACTGTAACCTTCATCTTCCTCTTTGGGACAAAAATTGTCCTTCTAAGTAGAAAATGGTAACATTAAATCCTATTTCTATGAAAAACAAGGAATTATCACAAAGTAAATCGTTTAAAAAATCTGCTATTATTTCTATTGTCGCGACCATCGTCATTGTGATAGCAGCCAATATTTTATCCTCCTTTTGGTTTGCCCGATTTGACTTAACACAAGACAAAAGGCATTCGTTATCGCCTTCCACCGTTACGCTTTTAAAAGATTTAGATGATGTTGTTTATATCAAAGTCTATATCGGCGGGAAAGATATGCCGACTTCGTACCAACCGGTTGTCACCAAGACGCGAGAAATGCTGGAAGAGTTTAGCAGCTATACCTCTAAAATCAAATTTGAATTTATAGACCCAACGGAGGGAAAGACGAAAGAAGAAATCAGTGCCATCTATGCAGAATTTGCGCAGAAAGGACTTCTTCCCATGCCCATTCGTGAAGAATATGCCGCCGGTCAATCTACAAAATACATCATTCCGGGTGCCATCGTGACATACAAAAACAAAGAATCGGTTGCCACCTTAATTGAAGAAGATTATAGCAACAAATTTACGGTTGAAGATTATTCGTATATGCGCTTGGAATACAACCTGCGAATGGCATTGGCGGGAGTTCTCAATACGCAAAAATCAAGTATTGCCTTTATTGACGGACACGGCGAACTCAATATGTACAACACGGCTTGGATAGGTTCACAGTTGGGCGTTAATTTGCAGTATTATTATAATGTCACCCGAGATTCTATCAATGGAAGAATCAACTCTTTACGAAAAATTGCAGTAGCAGATACCCTTCAGGGAACCGTCAAAGATTTGGGCAACAAATATGATGTTTTAATCATTGCGCAACCCACTCGCCCTTACAGCGACAAAGACAAATATGCAATAGACCAGCACATTATGCGCGGAGGAAAAGTGATGTGGCTCATTGACGGCACCAATGCCGCGATGGATAGTTTGCAATATTGCCCCGAATTTATGGCATTACCTGCTCAGCTTCGACTCACCGATATGTTTTTCAAATACGGCGTGCGGGTAAATAGTAACTTAATTCAGGATATTGGCAGTTGCCAAGCTCTTCCTATCGAGCAAGACAAAATGATGATTTTCCCTTACGCACTGAACATTACGCACTTTGAGAAACACCCTATCACGCAAAGAATCACCTCTTTACGTTCCAATTTCGCCGGAACTATTGATTTCGTAGGAAAAGATGATAACCTCAAAAAAACGGTGTTGGCCACTTCGTCGGATAGCAGCAAACTTGTTCCAACACCTGCCATCGTATCTTTGAAAGTGGGATTGGCAAAACCCAATAGTCAGGAGTTCTCCAGTCAACGGCTGCCAATTGCCGCTGTTGTGGAAGGAAAATTCCAATCGGTATTCGACGGAATCCTCCCCATTGAATTTGATACCATCAAACAATTCAACTTTTTACGCGAAAGCAAAGAAACCAAACAGATTTTTATTGCAGATGGCGACATTATCCGAAATTTCTTTGACCCACGCGTGGGATTTCGACCAACCGGATTTGATGTCTATACCGGAAAATTCTATGATAACAGCGAATTTATTACCAATTGCATCGACTACTTATGCGGAAATACCGACCTGATTGAATTACGCTCCAAAACCTTCAAAATAGGACATCTTAATAATACCCAAATTGCCGATAAAACCATTCGCAAAAAATTTCAATTGATCAATATTGCACTCCCATTGCTGGTTATCGGTGTAATCGCAATTACTCTCCTTTTTATCAGACGAAAAAAATATAATGTTTATCCTCATAAAAATCATTATGAAAAATAGAAAAACACTCATTACCCTCATTTTAACGGCAGTTCTTCTCCTCATTTCTCTCGCCGTAATAGCGTGGAAATCGAAGATATTCTCTCGCGAAGTAGAACTTACAGAAGAGATGTTTGCCATTCAAGATACGGCTCAGATTAGCAAAATATTTATTGCCGACATGCACGGAAATAATGTTCTTTTGAATAAAGAAAACGGCAAATGGTTATTGTCCGATTCCATCCCTATTATAGAACAAAAGATAGAAGAACTGATCAAAACCATGTCCAATATCAGCATGCAGCAACCCATTTCCGAAAAAAGCAAAGACAACATTACGCGAATGATGGCAACGGCAGCCATTAAAGTTGAAGTGTATGGACAAACCCCGCTCTTTACCCTGTTTGATAAAGGATTTTTTGTCAAAGAACGCAAAATTAAGACTTATTATTTGGGACCGGCGACACAATCCAATATCGGGAACTACGCTATTTTGGAAGGGAAAGAAGACACCCCCTGCATTGTCAATGTGCCCGGATTCCGCGGATTTATTACGCCCCGTTTCTCCCCTTACGCCATCGATTGGATTAGCCATCGCATCTTTGAAACCAAATTAACCCGTATTCAAAAACTGACCGTCAAAGATTTAAACAATCCCGCAGAATCTTATACCATAGAAAAAAAAGGAACCCGCTTCTATACATTATATAATAGTGCAAATGAAATCGTTGATCACTACGATACGGTAAAACTGATCAATGTTCTGTCTGAATATCGGGAACGCAATTACGAATCTGTTGTAAAAGAGATGACACCGGAGAAAAAAGACAGCATTCTTCAATTCAATATGTTTAAAATCATTACATTACAAGATGTTAACGGAAAAATTACCGAATTGAAACTTTACCTCATGGACGAAAATGTAATAGATGAAATTCCGGCAGATGACCAAGTCGCGCAAATTGAAAAACATTTTAACCGCGACCGTTGCTATGCCATATTAAATAACGACACAAAAACCCTGTACAAAATCCAATACTTCCATTTTGACAGAATTTTACAACCGCTATCTTACTTCATGCACCCAAGTCAGGTGCCGGCTGTCGAAAACAAAAAGTAATGCCGGTGGATTGCGATTAACGAGCGGTTGATTTGCTGTAATAGGTAACGTCATTGCGCTCGTCCCAGCCCTGCGAACGCCAAAATTGATTTCCTATTTCATTGTCTTTTAGCACTAAAAGCCCACTCTTGTGAATACCGGCTTCCTTAATTGCCCCATAAACCGCGTGCAATAGCGCCTTGCCGATTCCTTGCCCGCGCAAATGCTCCTTCACCGTTGTATGATATATGTACGCACGCCTGCCGTCCATACCGCACATGATGGCTCCAACCAATTCGCCATCTATCAGTGCTACAAAATTAGAGGTTGGATTCTTTTCTAAAAATTTCGCAATTCCCTCCTCCGAATCATCATAATTCCGCAACGCCATACCCTTTGTATGATGCCATAATTCATAAACTTGCTCATAATCAGTTATTTGCATCAGTCGTATTTCCATCATTTCTTAATATTTAAAAGAGCAAAATTACATGAATTTATCAATTGTCAGAAATGACCGAGACAATCAAAAAACATTCAAGCAGAAACATCTCATTGAAAAGTTTATAAATACTTTATATTCAAATAATTACAAAAGAATCTAAATTTAATTAAGTGTAAAGAAAAAATATTATGAAAAAAAAATGTAATTTTGCCGCCCTAAAAAACTAATGAAAAATTTATGAAAAATCTAATTATTGTCGAATCTCCAGCAAAGGCAAAAACTATTCAAAAGTTTATCGGCAAAGATTATAACGTGATTTCCAGTAAGGGACACGTTAGGGACTTGCCACAAAAGGATTTGGGAATCGACATTTCAAAAAACTTTCTTCCGAAATATGAAGTTCTTTCTGACAAGAAGAAATTGATAACGGATATAAAAAAGATGGTCACCGATGCAGATGTCGTATGGTTGGCAACCGATGATGACCGCGAGGGAGAAGCCATTTCTTGGCACTTGATGGAAGCTGCCGATATTCCGGCAGAAAAGATTAAAAGAATTGTATTTCACGAAATTACAAAAAAAGCGATTGAGAAGGCATTGGAGACTCCGCGCCAATTGGATGTGGATTTGGTAAATGCACAACAAGCCCGCCGTATATTGGACAGATTAGTTGGTTTTGAATTATCCCCTGTGCTTTGGCGCAAAGTGAAACCGAAACTCTCCGCCGGACGCGTTCAATCTGTCGCCGTTAAACTCATCGTTGAAAGAGAAAACAAAATCAATAAATTTGAATCCACATCTGCATATCGTGTTGTTGGTCAATTTATTACAAATGATAAAAAACAGGCAGAGTTCACGGCAGAACTCAACAAGCGATTTGACGACAGAACCGAAGCTCGCGATTTTTTGGAATCGTGCAAAGAAAAAGTCTTTACCGTTGATGCGGTAGAAAAAAACCCGGGCAAGAAATCGCCGGCTGCTCCTTTTACCACTTCAACTTTGCAACAAGAAGCCGCCAGAAAATTGGGATTTTCAGTGAGCAAAACCATGATTATTGCCCAGCAACTTTACGAAGCCGGTTACATTACTTATATGAGAACCGACTCTGTCAACTTATCGGACTTTGCCCTCCAAGAATCCAAAGAAGAAATCGAAACATTGTACGGACGGGAGTATTCTAAAACCCGCAAATACGTAACTAAAAGTTTGGGCGCACAAGAAGCCCACGAAGCCATTCGCCCGACTTCTATGAGCAATCACACCATTCCCGGTGATACTTTTTCTAAAAGATTGTATGAATTGATTTGGAAACGCACCCTTGCTTCGCAAATGAGCGATGCCAAAACCGAAAAAACCCTTATCAATATCCCCGTTCCTAACCGAGAAGAAATATTTGTAGCTACCGGCGAAGTAATTCTTTTCCAAGGTTTTTTAAAAGTCTATACCGAATCCAATGATGAGGAAGATGAGGAAATCAAAGGCTGGTTGCCTCCCGTTGAAGTTGGTAATACCGTGACTGCAAACGAAATAAAGGCAATTCAAAAATATGCTCAACCCCCCACCCGCTTCACTGAAGCCAGTTTGGTAAAAAAATTGGAAGAATTGGGCATCGGTCGTCCCTCCACTTACGCCCCCACCATTACCACCATCTTGAAACGCGAATACGTGGTAAAAGAAAATCGCACAGGCAAAGAGAGAGAATTTGTTCAGATCATTTTGAAAAATAATGACATCAGCGAAGAAATTAAAAAAGAAAAATATGGCGTAGAAAAAGATAAAATTTTCCCGACTGACATCGGCATTATTGTCAATGACTACCTGCAAGAAAATTTTGAAACCATTATGGATTACAGCTTTACGGCAAAAGTGGAAAAAGAGTTCGACGACATTGCCGAGGGTAATATTCAATGGCAAACTATGCTGCAACATTTCTATGACAGTTTCCATTCTTCTATCGACCACGCCATCACCTACTCTACCAAGGCAAGCGGGGAACGCCTCCTCGGTCAGGATCCCAAAACCAATGAAAATGTATACGTAAAATTGGGAAAATATGGTCCAATGGCTCAAATTGGAGAAAATTACGAAGACCAAAAACCGCGATATGCTCGTCTAAGACCCTCACAATCAATAGAAAGCATTACGCTGGAAGAAGCATTGGATTTGTTTAAACTTCCCCGTACAGTCGGTCAATTTGAAGGAACAGACATCGTGATCGGAATCGGCAGATTCGGTCCTTATATTAAATTGAATAACAGCTTCATTTCATTGCCCAAAAGCGAAGAACCGACCGAAGTTTCTTACGAAAGATGTATTGAACTCATCGAACTGAAACGCAAACAAGATATTGATAGAGCACCGCGAACCATCGGTACTTATAACGGAAAAGATATCATCGCTGCCATCGGCAGATTCTGCCCTTATATTAAATATGAAGACCAAAATTATACATTAGATAAAGGAACCGATATCTCACAACTTACTGAAGAAGAAGCCATTGACATTATCATCAACTCAAAAACAAAAAACGTAATACAGAGCTTCGAAAAAAATGAAAATCTAAAGGTAATGAATGGCAGATTTGGTGCTTACATCACCGACGGAACCCATAATTACAAAATTCCCAAAGGCTCCCTCGCAGAGAATCTGACCTACGAAGATTGCATGAATATTATCAGCACAGTTACACCCACCACCAAAAAGAAATCATACCGAAAAACCAAATAATAACGCCGTTCCCGTCAATCAAAGAAAATGAAGATTATCAAAATACTCTTATGCACCATATTCCTCCTCCCGTGCCTGCTTTCGGCGCAAACCAATGAAATTACCGTCGCCGACATCTGGAAAAACTACAAATTCCTTCCTCAATCGGTGCCGGGATTTGCTTCTATTCCCAATACGGATTTTTATTCCGTTGTAACCGATACAGCTATCGTCAAATACAGCTTCGCAACAGGTGAACAATTGGAAGTGGTCTTGAGTAACCGCATGTTGGAAAATAAAATATCTAAAAATCTGAAAATAAGGAATATCGACGATTATTATTTTGATAAATCTTGTTCTAAAATTCTCTTTGCCATCGAAAGCGAACCGATCTATCGCCGCTCGACTTGCGCTTTTTTTTACGTTTATGACTTGAAAACAGGCGAACTCATTCCGGTTGCTTCGGAAGAAAAAGGGAAACAAAGTTTTGCCGAATTTTCCGCTGATGGTTCCAAAGTGGCTTTTGTCAGAGATTATAACCTCTATTACTGCGACTTGGCAACCGAAAAAGAGATTCAAATTACCACAGACGGTAAAGAAAACAGTATTTTGAACGGCTTTGCCGATTGGGTTCACGAAGAAGAACTCAGCATGTCGCAATGCTATTATTGGTCGCCGGACGGGAATCAAATTGCCTTCCTGCGCTTCGACGAAAGTGCCGTGAAAGAGTTTTCCATGACTATCTGGGACGGACTCTATCCGAAAGAATATAAGTACAAATACCCCAAAGCCGGTGAGGATAACTCTCTAGTCGACATTTATCTTTTTGATTTAAAAACGAATTCCACTCATAAAATCAACTTCCCGCAAGAAGATTGCTACTACCCGCACCTCTATTGGCTGTCCAACTCAAAAGAACTTATTGTACTGAAGCTTAATAGATTACAAAATAAATTGGAATTTATCCGTTACAATACGCAAACTAAGACGCAAGACATCATCTTAGCCGACCAAAATGATGCTTGGTTAGAAGTTGCCGATGCCTATTATTTTTTAAATGATAATAAAACGATTATATTTACCTCTGAAAGAGATGGTTACAATCATATTTACAGAGCAGAATTTGGAAAAGAACCGATTCAATTGACTTCCGGCAAGATGGAAGTATATGGAATTTGCGCCATTGATTTTGACAAACAACGCATTTATTACGTATCAAACGAATCCGCCCCATTAAATAAGGACTTGTATTCTATTGATTATAACGGAAAAAAGAAAAAAATGCTAACCGATGGAACCGGATGGAACACTCCCACTTTCAACAGCAACGCGCACTACTACTGCAACAATTATTCCAATTCCAATACGCCACCCATCTATACTTTGCACGATTGTAACGGAAAAGTAATTGATACACTGGAAGATAATTCTCATTTTAGAGAGGTTCTCAAAGAGTACGGCTTTGTTCCAAAAGAACATTTTTCTTTTGTCAGCAAAGATCATATCACTTTGAACGGCTGGATGATAAAACCGCAATCTTTCAATCCCGATAAAAAATATCCGGTTTTGATGTATGTTTACGGGGGGCCCGGCTCACAGGAGGTGAACAATTCTTATTTTAGAAGCTACGACCACGCGTGGTATCAAATGCTGGCACAAAAAGGCTATATCGTTGTTTGCGTGGACGGACGTGGCACGGCAGGTCGCGGAGATGCTTTTGAAAAAGTGATTTACAAACAAATGGGAAAGTACGAAACCATCGACCAAATTGCCACTGCCGAGTATTTGCAAACACTTCCTTATGTTGATAAGGAGAGAATCGGCATCTGGGGCTGGAGCTTCGGCGGCTATTTGTCGAGTTTGGCCTTGTTTAAAGGAAACGGTATTTTTAAAATGGCTATGTCCGTCGCACCCGTGACCAATTGGCGATATTATGATAATATTTATACAGAAAGATTTTTACAACGTCCGCAAGATAACCCGGAAGGCTACGACGACAATGCCCCCTGTTTCTTCGCCAATCAATTGAAAGGCAACTATTTACTTGTTCACGGAACAGCAGATGATAACGTCCATTTCCAAAATTCCATGAGCTTGGTTACCCAATTGAATCAGTACGAAAAACAGTACGAGCAATTTTTCTACCCGAATAAAAACCACTTTATTTACGGCGGAAATACCCGTTATCACTTGTATGTAAAATTAACCGATTTTCTTTTAAAAAATTTATAAAGATATGAAAAAGAATTTGTTAGATAGATTTTCAACGTATATTGCCTATGCAACTACGTCTGATGAGAATTCAGAAACTTATCCCAGCACAGCATCTCAATTGGTCTTTGGAGACTTTTTGGTAGCGGAATTGAAAAAAATTGGCATGGTTGAGGTCGAAAAAGACAAATACGGATATGTAACAGCTACTTTACCCGCCAATACGGATCAAGTTTTGCCGACGATAGGTTTCATTGCCCATATAGACACCGCTCCCGATATGCCCGGAATTAACAAACCCCGCATCATTGAAAATTATGACGGAAAAGATATCATGTTGGACGCAGCAACACAAACTGCATTAACCTTGGTTGATTTCCCGGAATTACAGAATTATGTTGGACAAACGCTGTTGGTTACCGATGGAAAAACACTATTGGGTGCGGACGACAAAGCCGGCATCACCGAAATTGTCACCGCAATGGAATATCTTATCCAACACCCGGAAATAAAACATGGGAAAGTTCGTGTTGCCTTTACGCCGGACGAAGAAATCGGGAAAGGGGTTTGCTATTTTGACGTTGCCAAATTCGGGTGCGATTTTGCATACACTATGGACGGCGGCGCCGTTGGGGAATTGGAATATGAAAATTTCAATGCTGCCGCTGCCGCTATCAAAATTCAAGGAAGAAATATTCACCCGGGCTATGCCAAAAACAAAATGGTCAATGCACAACTCATTGCAATGGAACTCAATGCCATGTTACCGGAATTTCAAAAACCGCAATACACACAAGATTACGAAGGCTTTTATTTGCTGGTTCGCATGGATGGCACCGTTGAAAATGCGACTCTCAACTACATCATTCGCGACCACGACCGTGCAAAATTTGAAGATAAAAAAGCATTTTTTACCCATATTGTTAATTTCCTCAATGCCAAATACGGCGAAAATCGCGTGACTTGCGAAATCAAAGACCAATATTACAACATGCGCGAAAAAGTTGAACCCGTTTTGCATATTGTTACCTTAGCGGAAGAAGCGATGAAAGAGCTTGGCATTGTGCCGCAAGTAATGCCTATCCGAGGTGGCACCGACGGCGCAAACCTCTCATTCAAAGGACTTCCCTGCCCCAATATTTTTGCCGGCGGTCACAACTTCCACGGCAAATACGAATACCTGCCCCTCGAATCTATGGTGAAAGCTACGGACGTAATTATCAAAATTATTCAAAATATTCAAAAATAATCTTTCCTGTTTTTTCTACTCCTAACCTCCACTCACTAACCCGACTTTTATGGAAGATGAATTATTATGCAGACTTGCGCTGCAATTTCAGCCCAATATTGGGAATGCTACGATTAAAAAACTACTTCAATATTTTGGCAGCGCACAAGCTATTTTCCAAAATACCAAGAAAGATTCCGTTATTTCGCGCACTCTCGGAAGGCGGGTGCGTCTGCCCGTTCTTTCCAAAGAAAGCCTTCAATTTGCTGAAAAGGAACTAAAATGGATGACCGATCGGCACATTTCGCTGACTTTATATATTGATGACGACTTCCCAAAACGACTCAGAAATTGCAGTGATTCGCCATTTTTCTTTTATTACAAAGGAAAGAACATTTTTAATGAAGCAAAAATGGTGGCAATGGTCGGCACACGCAACGCATCTCCTTACGGGAAAGAAATTACAAAAAAAATCATTGAAGAGCTAAAAACTTATAACGTGTGTATTGTCAGCGGCTTGGCAAAAGGAATTGATGCGGTGGCACACCAGCAGGCGTTAGAAAATGATTTAAAGACGGTAGCGGTGATGGGCGCAGGATTATCCACCATTTATCCCGAGTGCAATCGCCAATTAGCGCGGCGGATAGAGGCCGACGGAAGCGCGCTGATTTCGGAATATCCGTTCAAAGCCAAACCTGATCGGCAACATTTTCCACAACGCAATCGCATCATCGCAGGAATGTCGGACGCAACCATTGTCATCGAAACGGCATCCAAAGGCGGCAGCGTAATAACCGCTTATATTGCCCAGTCCTATAACCGTGATGTATTTGCCGTACCCGGAAACGTCAATTCCAAAACCTCCGAAGGTTGTCATGAATTGATTCGCAAAAATATTGCCGCTTTGGTTGCTTCGGGGAAAGACGTCGCCGAAATGATGGGCTGGGACTTGCAACCCGCAAAAGCCGTACAACGCTCCCTCTTCGTCGAATTATCCGCCGAAGAGCAATCACTCGTGGACATCATCTCCCAACACCCGCGAATCATGATTGACGAAATTATCCAATCTTACAGCCATTATACCCCATCACAAATAGCTTCCATCTTGCTTCGATTGGAATTAAAGGGCGTCATTCAGTGCAATCCCGGAAAAAATTATACGATTTGTTAATTTGTTGTTTATAAACCAATTACATCTACAAGACTACCCGGTAAAACAGATGCTTTATACGCCATGAAACCGGCAAAAGCAGCAAACAACAACGCCCAGAAGAAAGCCGGAACGTGAGTCATTTTATGCAAATTCGTGGCATCGCCTGCAACGTCAGAACGTCGGATAGAAAGATACAACAACACCAACGAAGAATAGACCGATTCCCACAATAGCATCAGCGCATAAAACCAAGCCGCCACAAGCAAATACTTCGGTTCATTCAAATAAATCAAAAAACCATTCAACCCCACAAAAAGCAGTACCCATAATAGTCCGTATTTATTTCTTATCCATAGAATTAACATAAACAAAAACAAAATCGACAAGCCGATGACAATCCATTCTTCATAAGCGACAGACAAGAGATAAAAACAGAGGTATGCGGCAACGGACGCAAACGGATAGCCGGCAATGCTAATCAGAAAATTGGCAAATGCAGACTTTGATTTGGTTTGTGTAACACCGGAAGTATCATTAAAAACCTGTATCTGTTTTACCTGCCCGTTAGTAATCAATGCGATAAAAGTATGCCCAAATTCATGAACCAAAGTATTGATAATATTAAAAAACTTGCCGACTACCGGAATTCTTGGCAACAAAACCGCCAACCCTATCAGGTAGTAAATGACGTGAATATTAAATAAATAGACATCTTCCATGTTAGATAAAATAGGGTGCAAAGATAACGATAAAAAAAATACATGATGCAACTTTTTTACAATAAAAAAACGTACATTTGCAGCCGCAAAAAAATAGTATATATATTTTAATATGAACAACTAAAAAACCAATTATAAATCAAAACGACATATCAATTATGACAATGCAAGAAAAAATTAACGAGCTTTTGGAATTAAGAGAGAAAGCTCGTGTTGCAGGTGGTGAAAAGCGCATCGAAAAACAACATGCCCAAGGAAAATTTACCGCGCGTGAACGCATTTTAATGTTCTTAGATGAGGGGAGCTTTGAGGAGTTTGACATGTTTGCGACCCATCGCTGCACCAATTTCGGATTAGAAAAAGAAAAATATCTGTCAGACGGTGTCATTACCGGATACGGAACCGTAGAAGGACGATTAGTCTATGTTTATTCACAAGATTTTACAGTATTTGGAGGTTCTCTTTCCGAAACCGTTGCCAATAAGATTTGCAAAGTCATGGACCAAGCGATGAAGATGGGTGCACCGGTGATTGGATTCAATGATTCCGGTGGAGCACGTATCCAAGAGGGTGTGAACAGCTTGGCAGGCTACGCCGAAATTTTCCAAAGAAACATCTTGGCTTCCGGCGTTGTTCCACAAATATCGGCAATCTTCGGTCCTTGCGCCGGCGGTGCCGTTTATTCCCCCGCTTTAACCGACTTTATTATGATGACCAAAAACACCAGCTATATGTTCGTAACCGGTCCTAAAGTGGTGAAAACTGTTACCAATGAAAACGTTACGGTAGAAGATTTGGGCGGCGCATCCGTTCATTCCACCAAATCCGGCGTTGCTCATTTCGCAGTTGATAATGAAGAAGAAGGAATTGCCATGCTGCGCCAATTGATCAGTTATCTCCCTTCCAACAACATGGAAGAACCGCCGACAGTACCATGCGAAGACCCCATCAATCGCTTGGAAGATTCTTTAAATCAAATCATTCCTGATAATCCAAACAAACCTTATGATGTAAAAACGGTCATCAATGGCATTGTTGATAACGGTGAATTTCTGGAAGTACACGCCAATTATGCCCGCAATCTCGTGGTTGGCTTTGCCCGCTTCAACGGTATGTCCGTAGGTATTGTTGCCAATCAACCGCAAAACTTAGCCGGTGTTTTGGATATAAATGCCTCCCGCAAAGGCGCTCGCTTTGTTCGCTTCTGTGATGCCTTCAATATTCCGTTGGTAACGTTGGTTGATGTTCCGGGCTTCCTACCGGGGACAGGTCAGGAATATGGCGGTATCATCTTGCACGGCGCAAAATTACTCTACGCTTATGGCGAAGCCACTGTTCCAAAAGTTACCGTTATTCTTAGAAAAAACTATGGCGGCGCATATTGCGTAATGAGTTCCAAACACTTGCGCGGCGACATCAACTACGCATGGCCTACTGCTGAAATCGCCGTTATGGGCGGTAAAGGAGCTGTAGAAATCCTCTACAGCAAAGAGATCAAAGGGATTGAAGAACCTGAGAAAAAAGCCGAATTCATGTCAGAAAAAGAAGTCGAATATACCAACGCATTCTCTAATCCTTATGTAGCTGCCAAATACGGATATATTGACGATGTCATCGAACCGCGCAATACCCGATTCAGAGTAATCCGTGCATTGGAATCCTTACGCACCAAAAGATTGGAAAATCCGGCTAAAAAACACGACAATTTACCGTTATAAACCAACTACTAATTTAATATATTGAATATACAATGAATAAATTTAAACTAACAGGATTGATTCTGCTCTTCGCAATCGCATCGTGCTTTTCCGTTAAAGCACAACAAATTAGCGACTTGCGACTGAACGAAATCTTAATCAAAAACGATACCAATTTTATCGACGATTATGGCAGACACGTTCCGTGGATTGAAATTTTCAATACGGCTTATAATACCGTCAATGTGGGCGGCTGCTTCCTTACCAACGATACGACCGGCATGTCTCAAATTTCCGATAAAGCCGTTGCCGAAAAATTAAGAAATAAATGGTACGCCATTCCTAAAGGCGACCCCCTAACGGCTATCCAACAACGCAGTTGCGTGGTTTTCTACATGGACGCAAATCCTACTTACGGAACTTTCCATGTTAATTTTGACCCGTACAAAACTGATTATGTGGCGCTTATTAATTCTAACGGAAAAGATATTATCGATATTATCCAATTTCCTGCCGAGATACGCAACAAAACTGTGTCTTACGGTTGCGAAAAAGATGGGGACATCTCCACCCGCAAGATTTTGGAAACTTTCACCCCCGGCTCGGTCAACGAAATTACCACTAACGAAAGCAAATCCGACAAACTTGCCAAAACCGACCCTTACGGCTTCAGCCTGACCCTTATGGCAATGTCTGTCGTTTTCGCAGTTTTGATTATCATCTACATCATGCTGAAGTTGTTTGCTAAATTCGCAAACAAAAAACCAACTAAAAAGCAAAAAGTTCCGGCAAATGCACCGGCAGTAGCTGAAGCCTCTCCCAAAGAACAAGAGGACGAATTGAACGGTGAAGAAATAGCAGCCATCACGATGGCATTAGACCTGCACCTGACAAGTCAGCACGACCAAGAAAGCGAAATTATTACGATTGAAAGCCCATCCGCACACTACTCCCCTTGGGCACAAAAGAACCTTATTTTCAAAAAATCACCAAGAAAGAATTAATCATTTAATATAATAGTTATCAATGAAAAATTACAAATTCACTATCAACGGCAATAAATATTCGGTAGATGTTGCCGATATAGAAGACAATAAAGCACAAATTGAGTTGAACGGAACTTCTTATACGGTAGAATTGGATATGCCGAACCTGAGAATTCCGCGTCCGACAGCAACTCCGAAAGTGGTTAAAATCACAGCTCCAGTGGCACCGAAAGCCGCCGCTGCCACCACCACTATTCCACCGGCACAAACCGCCCCCACCAATGCTCTCCCCCTGAAATCCCCACTCCCGGGTACTATCCTCGACATCTTCGTCCGCGAAGGCGATAAAGTGAAATCAGGTCAACATATTATCCTGTTGGAAGCCATGAAAATGGAAAATAATATTGACGCCCCCAAAGACGGAACCATTACCTCCATTAATGTTCAACGTAACGATTCTGTTATGGAAGGCGACTTGCTACTGACTATCGAATAATAACGCATGATAGAAATACAAAATCTGCAAAAAAGCTATGGTAACCTGAAGGTTCTCAAAGGTATTAATCTGAAAATTGAAGATTCTGCCGTTGTAACAATTGTGGGAGCCTCCGGTGCCGGGAAATCTACCCTCCTCCACCTTATCGGAACTTTGGATAAACCCGATGCCGGAAAAGTACTCATTGACCAAACAGATTTGTATCAACTGTCCGACAATCAGTTAGCTGCTTATCGAAACCAAAATATCGGATTCGTTTTTCAATTTCATCACCTGTTGCCCGAATTTACAGCCCTCGAAAACGTAGCACTGCCCGCGCTCATTGCCGGTAAGTCGAAAACGACGGCTATGAAACGGGCAACAGAATTATTGGATTACCTGAAACTGAAAGAACGACTCTCACACAAACCCTCTCAACTCTCCGGTGGCGAACAACAACGCGTTGCCGTGGCACGTGCCTTAATTAATAACCCTAAAATGATTCTCGCCGACGAACCGTCCGGCAACCTCGATTCAGAAAATGCCGGCAAATTACACCAACTCTTCTTCGACCTCCGCAACCAATTCGGTCAAACTTTTGTTGTCGTTACCCATAACAACGAATTGGCAAAATTGTCAGACCATACTATCGTGATGAAAGACGGAATAATTCTTTAGTATTAATGTTTTTAATTTAAAATATCAAAAAAATGAGCACACTTTCAAAATTGTATCCATCTGCATTGTGGGAAAATTTCGCAAATATTTGCGCCATTCCACACCCTTCCAAACACGAAGCTAAATTATTGGCTTGGTTAAAAGATTGGGCAAAGCAAAACAACATTGATTATCAACAAGATAAAATAGGCAACTTGATTTTCCGCAAACCTGCAACGCCGGGGATGGAAAACAGAGTCCCCATTATTTTGCAAGGTCATATCGACATGGTGCCGCAAGCCAACAGTGATAAAAAACACGATTTTACGAAAGATCCCATCGAACCACGCATATGCGAAGACGGCTGGGTAAGAGCGAACGGAACCACCTTGGGCGCAGATAACGGCATCGGCGGTGCGGCTGCTATGGCTATCCTGACTGCAAAAGATATTCAACACGGTCCTATCGAAGTTCTGCTCACCATAGATGAAGAAACCGGCATGACCGGCGCATTCGGCTTGGAAAAAGGAATCTTGAAAGGCGATATCCTCATCAATTTAGACTCCGAAACCGAAGGCGAACTTTACGTGGGTTGCGCCGGCGGATTAGATGCCGTAATTACCTTGAACTACAAAGACGTTCCTACTCCGGCAGGAATGAAAGGTTATAATATTACCATCACCGGACTCAAAGGCGGGCACTCAGGAATGGACATCATTCTAGGTAGAGCTAATGCAAACAAAGTGATTACCAGATTATTAGCAGCCGCTACGGACAAATTTGGAATCCGCTTGGCAAGCATCAATGGCGGCAGCTTAAGAAATGCCATCCCGCGCGAAGCCACTGCCATCGTGACCGTTCCCGAAAATAAAGAAAAAGAGTTCCAAAATTTCTGCGATAATTTTTATACGGAAATTAAAAACGAATTTTCTGCTGTTGAACCGGATTTCGTTTTAAAAGTGACGGCTATTGATACGCCGACGAAAGTAATGTGCAGCGATTGCCACAAAAATATAATAAACATCGTTTTTGCAATGCCGAATGGTGTGATGAGGATGAGCAACTCTATGGAAAATCTGGTGGAAACTTCGACTAATTTAGCCATCGTTCAATCGGGAAACGGAAAAGTAGAAATTATCTCTCTGCTCCGTAGCTCTGTTGATTCCGCAAAAGAAGCCGTTGGACAAAAAATGGCTGCCATCGCTCAAATCGCAGGCGCAGATATCGAACTCTCCGGCGCATACCCGGGCTGGAAACCGAATATGGAATCTCCTATTCTTAAAACTGCCATGACCGTTTATAAAGATAAATTCGGCAAAACCCCCGAGATTAAAGCGATCCACGCCGGATTGGAATGCGGCTTGTTTGGCGTTAATTATCCCCATTGGGATATGGTTTCATTCGGACCAACTATCTGTCACCCACACTCTCCCGACGAAAGAGTCAATATCGAAAGCGTCGGCAAATTCTGGGACTTCTTGGTTGCAGTTCTCGCTAATTGCCCCGTTAAAAAATAAATTCCTTAGAATGCCCCGACTGGACAAACTTTTAGTCGAACGAAACTATTTTCCATCGCGCGAAAAAGCACAAGACGCAATTATCCAAAAAACAGTTGCCGTCGATGGAAAAGTTGTTGATAAACCGGCAAAAGAGGTTGATGAAAATGTAACGATCGAAATTACAGATATTTTCAACAAATATGTCAGTCGGGGCGGACTAAAATTGGAAAAAGCCATCGCCGAGTTCCATTTGGACTTTCAAGATAAAACCGTCTTGGATGTCGGTGCATCTACCGGCGGCTTTACCGACTGCGCGCTGCAACACGGCGCAAAGCACGTTACCGCCATCGATGTTGGCTCCCATCAGCTCCACGAAAGCCTTTTGAATCATCCAAAAGTCCTTTCTGTAGAGAATAAAGACTTTCGAGAATTATCTCAACAAGAAATTAATCCGACACAATACGACTTGATTGTGTCGGACGTTTCTTTTATCTCTCTCACCTACCTCATCGCCAACTTTAAAAAATTCCTGCTCCCATCCGGCAAAATAATGCTGCTCATCAAGCCGCAGTTTGAAGCCGGTCCCTCTTTTTTAAATAGAAACGGAATCGTCAACGACGAAAAAGCGTACAAAATAGCTATCCAAAACGTGGTGCAAGAAGCTGTCAATCACAATATTTTCCTCAATAAATTGGCAATTTCCACCCTTTTTGAAAAAAATAAAAACGTGGAATTTATTTCCCTTTTTTCACTACAAAACACCCATTACAAAATTGACTACACCACTTTGTTTAAAGAAATAAAAAATATCAAAAAACAACTTCGATGAAATTAAAAAAATGGTTATTCCTTGCACTTGTTTTAGCAACATTCTCATTAAAAGGAGCTTATCTTGAAAAAATTCCCCATACCGTGCAACAGCCGGACGGCGAAATTCTGCATTGCTTTCTAACAGGTGACGAATACTACCATTGGATGCACGATGCCGATTGGTTTACCATCGTGCAAAACCCGACAAACGGCTACTACGTCTATGCCGCAAAAGAAGACGGAAAACTTGTCCCGACGAATTACATTGTGGGGCGCGTGAACCCCGCTACGGTCGGTTTGACACCCCGACTCAACATTTCCGCCAAGGAATGGGCGAAAAAAAGAGAAAAAATGCCGCAATTTCCCCTTGAAAGAAGTCGCACTCACGAGGTGAATCACGGGACTATCAACAACTTGGTTGTTTTCATTCGCTTTGCGGACCAACCCGATTTCTCAAACTCCGCAGCAACCGTAATCAATATGTTCAACGACTCTACCTCATCCTCATCAAATTCCATGTATAACTACTTTAAAACGGTGTCTTACAATCAGTTATTCATCAAATCACACTTTTATCCCGAACCGCAAAATGATACGATTTATTCATATCGCGACCCTTTCCCGCGCGCCTATTACGAAAAATTGTCGGAAACCAATCTGATAGGATATAATGACACGACCTCGGAAAGATTAGACCGAGAAATGGCGTTGTTGAAACGTGCCATCGAATATGTTTCTGAAATGGTGCCTACGAATTTGGAATTGGACTATAACGAAGACGGAAACATTGATAATGTCTGTTTTATCATCAAAGGCGATGTTGGTGATTGGTCTGACTTGCTTTGGCCGCACCGCTGGTCGCTTTTTACCGAGGAAGTGATGCTGAACGGAAAACGGGTTTACGACTTCAATTTTCAGTTGAGCGATAACAGCTGGTACTTTAGCAATTCAGTTTTATGCCACGAAATGTTCCACAGCTTGGGCGCACCCGACTTATATCATTACTCTGATTCATTGGAATTTACGCCTGTTGGTCCGTGGGATTTGATGGGCAGCAACGGCGTCCAACCGCAACATACAAGTGCCTACATGAAACATCGTTATGGAAATTGGATAGAAGATATCCCCACCATCACACAATCAGGAACTTACACCGTCTATAAGTTAAATTCAACTACCTCTCAAAGAACGTGTTACAAAATTCCTTCCGAGAATCCCGATGAGTTTTTTGTTGTTGAATGTCGCAGAAAAAGCGGAACTTTTGAAAGCGCTATCCCCGGCTCCGGTTTGTTGATTTATCGTATCAACACCCTATTTACGGGCAATGCCAATTGGAACGGCGAAGACCAATTGGACGAGGTTTATTTGTATCGCCCCGACGGAACTTTAACCAACAACGGCTATGTTGACAATGCACAATACCGGCAGGGATTGGGCAGAACCGCCCTCAACGCCCAGACTAATCCACAGCCCTTCCTTTCTGACGGATATGTCAGTGGGATAAACATTTACAACATTTACTCATACGTGGACAGCATCAAATTTTCGTATCTTAAGCCGGGCGACGTAAAAGTATCCGATTTCCTTACAGAGGGTGTTTCCGTGTTCCCAAATCCTGCAACCGATGATGTAACTGTTCAATATCCGAACGAACAAATTCGTGAAATTCGACTTTTAGATGCTTTTGGAAAACTATTGTTTAAAACTGTTCGAAGAGACGAAACAACTGTTTCCTTAAAAGAATTTGCCAAGGGGATGTATATTCTGCAAGTCATTACAACAGATGGAAAATCAGTTAATTGCAAAATTATCAAAGAATAATATTTCTGTTTTCAATCGTCACAGATGACTCTTTCGTTATGATAGATAAAATGATGGTATCACATTCGAAACTTCAATTTCGGGAAGCGAATTTGCAAGATGTGGATAGAATTTGGGAGATAATTTTGCAGGCAAAAGCGCAGATGTTTCGGGAAAAGAAGCAACAGTGGGACGAGAATTATCCCCTGCCGGATCACATTACAGCTGACATTGAGAAGGGTTTCGGTTACGTGCTGACGCAAGACGAAGTGATCATTGCCTACGGTGCGGTCGTATTTGACGGCGAACCGGCATACAACGAATTAGAAGGCGAATGGCTGAGTGGGCAACCCTACGTAGTGGTTCATCGGTTGGCAGTTGCCGACGAAGCCAAGCGACACGGCATCGCCACGCAATTTATGCAAAATGTTATCAATCTGAGTGTTGGAAAAGGCATCATGAGTTTTAAAGTTGACACTAACTTTGATAATTTCTACATGTTGAAAATTTTTGAAAAGATGGGATTTACATATTGTGGAAAAATATTATACGCCCAAGGCGAGCGGATGGCTTTTGAGAAATTACTGGGGAAGAAATGAGCTTTCAACTCTAATTTTAACCTCTATTTTTGATTTTTTTATACAAACATTGGAACCTTCGGGTTGAGGATGCTCTGTTTTGCTTGATAATAGCTCTTCATTCAGCGGACAAGAATATTATATCAACAATCTTAGTGCAAGAATAGAGCGATTTCACCTTGCCCGCCCGATACAAAATTATTATTAGTATTATTCTTATTTTCGGCTATTTATTGTTGGCATTGAAATTTTTTGTAAAAATCATAAAAAAAACTATTCGTATTATTACGAATTAAAAAAAATTGTATATTTGCACGCTCAAATTAAAACCATGGCAAAAGAAAAACTCACCGATGATCAAGAACAATTGGCACGCTTTGCAAAAGCAATCGGGCATCCTATTCGGGTGGCTATTTTACAAATGTTGGCAAAGCAGACATGTTGCTACCACGGCGATATGTCAGAGGTTTTACCAATTGCAAAGAGTACATTGTCGCAACATTTGAAAGAACTGAAAGACTCCGAATTAATAAAGGGAACAATTAATCCTCCATGTGTAAAATATTGTATCAATCAAGAAAATTGGGCATTGGCAAAAAAAATGTTTGACACACTATTAGTCGATATAGATAACGCAGAATCCTGTTGATAAAAATTTTTTTACCCATATTATTAGTAAATCGACGAAATACGAATAATTAAAAAAAATCATGAAAAGCGAAGAAGAAATCAAAAAAATGGTAAAGCAAAAATATAGTGAAATTGCTTTGCAGGATAAAGAAAATGGAAGCTGCGGCTGCGGTTCGGGTTGTTGCTCCACCGAAGTATATAATATTATGAGCGAAGATTACAAAGACATGGAGGGCTACAATCCTGATGCCGATTTAGGTTTAGGTTGCGGGCTACCGACACAATTTGCTAAAATCAAAAAAGGCGATGTAGTCATAGATTTAGGTAGCGGAGCAGGAAATGATTGCTTTGTAGCAAGAGCAGAAACAGGTGAAACAGGTAAAGTGATTGGTATAGATTTTACCCCTGCTATGATAGAAAAAGCACGTCTCAATGCTGAAAAGCGAGGCTTTAATAATGTAGAATTTAGGCAGGGCGACATTGACAATATGCCTGTAAGTGACAATAGTGCTGATGTAGTGATAAGTAATTGCGTACTCAACCTTGTCCCAAACAAACAAGCCATTTTCAAAGAGATATACAGAGTGTTGAAAGTCGGCGGGCATTTCAGTATTTCCGATGTGGTGCTTGCGGGCGAACTTCCCAAAAAGATACAAGAAGCCGCCGAAATGTACGCAGGTTGCGTGGCAGGAGCATGTCAGAAAAAGGAATATTTAAAATATATTGAACAAACATGTTTTAAAAATATTACACTGCAAAAAGAAAATCCAATTATACTGCCTGACGAAATTTTGCAAAAGTACCTTACAAGTGATGAAATAATGGCATATAAAATTCGACCAATTATTTTCAGCATAACAGTTTACGCTGAAAAACAAGATTGTTGTTGCAGTTCCGTTTGTTGTTAAAAGTAGAATAGATAGGTGACTATATGAGCATAAATGATTGTAATCCCACTGCCGAGCGCAAGCGGCTTGGTTTTTTAGACCGTTATCTCACTCTTTGGATATTTATCGGGATGGCAATCGGTGTTTCTGTAGGGTATTTTTGTCCTTCCATATCCGATAGCATCAACGCGATGTCAAGCGGAACAACCAACATTCCTTTGGCAATCGGTTTAATTCTGATGATGTATCCACCCTTGGCAAAAGTCCGTTATAACCAAATGAGCGGCGTATTTCGCAACAAAAAAATACTTGGAGTTTCGCTGTTGCTTAATTGGATTATTGGACCACTATTGATGTTTGCTTTAGCGGTTTTGTTTTTGCACGATTATCCCGAATATATGGTCGGACTGATACTTATCGGATCGGCACGATGCATCGCCATGGTGATTGTGTGGAACGAACTTTCAGGTGGAAACCGTGAATATGCGGCAGGATTGGTTGCCCTCAACAGTATCTTTCAAGTCTTATTTTACAGTCTCTATGTCTATTTTTTTGTATCCGTATTATTGCCCTTATTCGGTATTTCGGGGCAGAAAGTCAATATTACCATTGGTGAAATTGCTAAAAGTGTAGGTATTTATCTAGGCATTCCTTTTGCTCTGGGCTTGTTAAGCCAACTTGTTTTGGTAAAGATAAAAGGCGAAGAATGGTTTTGGAAAAAGTTTATTCCTTTTATTTCGCCCGTTACACTGATTGCATTACTCTTTACCATCGTTCTGATGTTCAGTCTTAAAGGGGAATTGATAGTAAAAATTCCGTTTGATGTGATTCGCATAGCCATTCCGTTACTCATTTACTTTGGAGTGATGTTTTTGGTTAGTTTCTTTATAGGTAAAAAAATGGGTGCAAATTACGAACAGGATGCCGCTGTGTCTTTTACTGCTGCCGGAAACAATTTTGAATTGGCCATTGCTGTCGCAATCGGTGTGTTCGGAATCAACAGCGGACAGGCATTTGCTGGCGTTATTGGTCCGTTGGTCGAAGTTCCTGCTCTCATTATTTTGGTAAACATAGCCCTTTGGCTTAAACGAAAATATTTTAACAAAAACCATCAAATCAATTCATTATGAAAAAAGCAACTTTCATTCTATTGCTTATCGCACTCCTTGCAGGTTGTAAGCAAAATGAACCCAAAACGGGAAATAACGAAACAGCGACGGCAGAACAAACTACCGTTTCCGATCCTTCGACAGTATTTGTGTATTATTTTCACGGGAAACAGCGCTGCAAAACCTGTATTGCCGTCGGCGATATAGCCAAAACCGTTGCTCAAGAGTACGCAGGTAAAGACAAAGTGCAGTTTTTAGAAATTGATATAAGTGACAAAGCCAACGAATCTTTAGCTGAAAAATACGAAGTGTCGTGGAATGCACTGATTATCGCCAAAGGTGAAGATTTTGTCGACATCACCGAGCAAGCGTTTGCCACCGCAATTGACAACCCACAGTCATTGCAAAATCAAATCAAAGAAGAAATAAATAAAAGAATAACAAAATAGATGGAATATCTACAACAATTAGCCGATAGCTCAAATATTCCGCTACTCACGGCATTTATTTTGGGAATAATGACCGCGATAAGTCCTTGCCCTTTAGCAATGAACATTACCGCCACAGCATACTTGAGTAAAGAAATTACAGATAAACGAAGAGTCTTGTTTAATGGTTTGTTCTATACGCTTGGGCGAATTTTTAGTTATACTGCCTTGGCCGGCCTTATCTATTTCGGTGCAAGCAAATTCCACATCGCACGATGGGTTCAACAAATTGACGGTCTTTGGATTGGCATTGCACTCGTCGTCATTGGCATTTTTATGCTGGATATTTTCAAATTTACTATACCCTCTTTGGGCAAATTGACTTCAAAAATTGGAGAACGAAAGATGAAACGCAACTATCTGAATGCTTTCCTTTTGGGAGCTTTATTTGCGTTGGCTTTTTGTCCTTATGGTGCCATCCTCTATTTTGGAGGACTGATTCCTCTCACGTTGGCAAGTTCCGAAGGATTGTTATTACCTATTGTGTATGCTTTTGCAACCGGACTGCCGGTAATAATTGTTGCATGGTTGTTGGCTTACAGCGTTTCTAATGTCGGAAAATTTTATTCCGGCATGAAATCCTTTGAGAAATGGTTTAAATGGATTGTTTCTGCCATTTTCATCGGTGTAGGAATTTATTATATCATCGTCAATATCAATTAAAAATAATAATATGAAAGTTGAAATTTTAGGAACAGGTTGTCCCAATTGTAAGAAAACATACGAAATCGTTGAAAAAGTAATCAAAGAAAATAATATCGATGCTTCAATACGAAAAGAACAAGATATTTTAGAAATCGTCAAGTATAACGTAATGTCACTGCCTGCTGTGGTCATTGATGGCGAAGTGAAAATCAAAGGTTATGTGCCTTCTGAAAAAGAAATAAAAGAGTTGTTTCATGTTCAATAATAAAATGATGAAAACACTTAGAATTTACGACCCTGCACTGTGTTGTCCGACAGGCTTATGTGGGGTAAACATCGATCCCGAATTAATGCGTATTGCCGTCGTCATTGAAACGCTCAAGCGAAAAGGGATCGTGATTGAACGTTATAACCTGCGAGATCATCCGCAAGTGTATGTCAGCACCAAAGTCGTGAATGATTTTCTGATGAAAGAAGGGGCGGAAAAATTACCTGTGACAACCGTTGACGGCGAAATCTCGGTGATAGATGCTTACCCAAGCAACCAACAAATTGCCGAATGGGTTGGTATTTCGGAAGATGAATTGACCATTAAGAAACAATAACATTTTACTAGTAAAGAAGAACTTGACAGACATAAGAATATTACGATGCATATCGTGTTTCTTTTGTGCTAAAATAACTCGTAATTTTACGAACAAACAAATTATAAAAATATGATAAAATTCAGTCCTTCTGAACAAGCATTTTCGAAATACATTTTTTACACAGGGAAAGGAGGTGTGGGAAAAACTTCCGTAGCCTGTGCAACCGCAATCAATTTAGCTGATAGTGGGAAAAAGATATTACTTGTCAGCACCGACCCAGCCTCCAATTTACAAGATGTTTTCGGCATGGAATTCAACAACAAAGGTACAGCTATTGATGAAGTTCCCAACCTGACCGTTGTGAATCTTAACCCCGAACAAGCTGCTGCCGAATATCGTGAAAAAGTAATTTCTCCTTACCGTGGCTTACTGCCTGAAAGCGTAATTACAAACATGGAAGAACAACTTTCGGGTTCTTGTACAGTTGAGATTGCTGCATTTAATGAGTTTTCAGATGTAATTACCAACGAGGAGAAACGTCAATACTACGACCATATCATTTTCGATACTGCGCCTACTGGACATACCTTGCGAATGTTACAACTTCCGTCAGCGTGGGACACATTTATTGCCGAAAACACAACAGGTGCGTCATGCCTCGGACAATTATCCGGATTGGAAGAACGAAAAGAAATCTACAAGCAAGCTGTTGCAACACTTTCCGACCCACAACAGACAACCCTCTTTTTCGTCAGTCGCCCCGAAGAAACCCCACTCAAAGAGGTAGAACGTTCTGCAAGAGAACTCAACGATATCAATATAGAATCACACCACTTAATTATTAATGGGGTGTTGGAATCATTCGTTATAACTGATGCTGTTTCTAAAGCCTTGTACAATCGTCAACAGAATGCACTAAAAAATCACCCTGTCGCTTTATCAAAAATGCACATTTACTATGTACCATTGCGTTCTTACAGTATGACAGGGATCAATAATATCCGCAATATGCTGACAAGCGATAAGAGTGAAGTCATCCCTGCGAAAATTGAACAAAAAATGCAATTCAAAACAGAAGATGACCTGATTAACGATTTATACACTTCCGGTAAGCGTGTGATTTTCACGATGGGGAAAGGCGGAGTTGGGAAAACAACCATTGCAGGGAATATTGCACGAGGCTTGGCAAAAAAGGGTGTAGATGTCTTGTTAACCACCACTGATCCCGCCAATCACCTTGCATTCATTAATACAAAGGTGACCGGTATTACTGTTCGCCATATAGATGAAAAAAATGTTCTGTCAGAATATCAAAAAAAGATATTGGATAAAGCACGTCAATCTTTAGGCGATGCCGATTTAAGTTATATTGAAGAAGATTTACGTTCACCCTGCACGCAAGAGATAGCTATATTCAATGCTTTTGCAGAAATTGTTGCGCAAGCCGACAATCAAGTAGTAGTTATTGACACTGCGCCAACCGGTCATACGTTATTATTGTTAGACTCGACGCAAAGTTACCACCACGAAGTTGAACGAACACAAGGTAATATAACTCCTGCCGTGAAAAATCTATTACCCCGATTACGCAACAATCAGGAAACTGAAGTAGTCATTGTAACCCTCCCGGAAGCCACTCCCGTATTTGAAGCAGAACGTTTGCAAGCAGATTTACAACGTGCAGGAATTACCAATAAATGGTGGGTAGTGAACGCAAGTCTTTTACTTACCAACACGACCAATTCATTTTTGAAAGCTAAGGCTCAAAGCGAAATACAATGGATTAATAAAGTCAATGTATTATCAAAAGGAAATACTGCAATCATTGCATGGCAAGATATTTAGTGGGACTATTCCGAACAGTGATATCGATAAAATATTACCCAAAGGTCGAATACTATCCCTCTTTTTCAAACTCATTAAGCAGCTTTTTATACTTTTCCTGAATCGGAATGGAACGCTCGGTTTGGCGGTCAAAGCCGGCCATTACGCTGTGGCACGTACTCTTGACAATGCCGGTATTACTGCACCGCAACTGCTGCATCATTTGAAAACTCTTGTTTCCCAATTCATAAACCGTGGTGTCGCAGACGATTTGATCGTGAAATTTAATCGGACTTTTGAAATCCAAGCCCACGTGAACCAGCACCAAATCAACGGTCAACCAGTTGATGGCTTCGCCCAAAACGCACTCAAAATAGCAACTTCTGCCGTAATCAAAATAATTGCATTGAACGCCGTTATTGACGTGGGCAAATGGGTCCAAATCGCTCATTTTAATCTGAATCGGGATGGAAAACTTAAAATGAAAAGGAATCGGTTCGGTTGGCATATTTTAAAATAAAGTTGGTTCCCAATTGGTATAACCATTAATTTTTTTGGTAGAATGGGATTCTTTGTTCAAAAAATCCAATTTAGCATGAACACCCCAATAAAATCCGCCCATTTTTCCTGATGAGCAAATCACTCTGTGGCAAGGAATCAGATAGACAATCGGATTTTTGCTGATGGCATTCCCCACGGGACGCGATGACTTGGGACGCCCGATATTCTTGGCAATTTCGCCATAAGTGGAAATTTTGCCAACCGGTATTTTCAACAACTCATTCCACACTTTGATTTGAAAATCGGTTCCGCGTATATACAAATGAATCGGAGAAATATCGCTCCAATCATTGGAAAAAAGCTTCCGCACATTTTTGTGTTCATGTGTAGATTGCTTGGTTAACAAGACATTAGGGTATCGTAATCGAATCTCATTTAAAAAATTATCCTCATCATTTCCCAAACCCATCAGACAGATTCCTTTCGCGGTGGAAGCAATCCACATTCTTCCGAACGGGGTCGTGATATAGCTGTAAAAAACGGATAATTTGTTCTTTTTTCTGCAATACTCTGTCCGCGGCATCATTTCGATGGTTACCACATCACTATGCGCATGTCCCGTATTCAACAAAGTTTTTTTCATTATAATTATATCTAATTGGATATCAGTGCATTATTGGTAATTTCACTTTTCAATTTGTCGGCAGGAATCGGCACCACGCCGCTGAACTCACATACGATGCCACCCGCCAAATTGGCAATTTGCGCGGTCATTTTTGGAGACAATCCGGCTAACAAACAAAGCATGGCAACGGCAATCACCGTGTCGCCCGCGCCGGAAACATCGCTAATTTGACGCAAATAAGCAGATTGTGTATAAAACTCATCGCGCGTGCTATCGTAGATGGTAACGCCCTTTTCCGACAAAGTGGTAAACAAATAATGATTATCATTTTGAATGGCAAATTCCTTCATCAATCGCTGAACGGACTCCATGGAAAAATCCTTTTCATCGTAATGCAATCCCTCTTTCAGCTCTTTTAAATTGGGCTTAAAAAGAGTGCAGCCTTTGTAAAAATTGAAATTTTTCTTCTTTGGGTCCACGGCAACCGGAATTTCGTTGGCTTTTGCCCATTTTACAATGGTAGTAATGATTTCTTCCGTCAAGATTCCTTTGTCATAATCCTCAAAAATAATGGCATCCACCTGATGTTGAAACAAGAGAGATTTTACATTTTTTAATAGTATGTCGGCGTCGGCGGGAGAAATGGGTTTGATATCTTCCTCATCAATCCGAAGCATCTGCACGCGATTTCCGACGATGCGGTATTTGATGGTCGTTTTGCGATGGTCGGAGCGGAATATGGACATCGGCGACAGCTCTTTTTCATCCAATAATTCCAAAAACAAACGACTTTTTTCATCATTGCCGATAACGGAACAAAGAATAGGAGTTGCGCCCAAGGAGTGGAGATTAACGGCTACATTGGCAGCTCCTCCCAAGCGATAATAACGATTTTGAATATCCACAATCGGGACCGGAGCTTCCGGTGAAATGCGATTGACACTGCCACACAAGTAGGCATCAATCATTACATCTCCAATGACCAGGATTTTACTATTCTTAAATTTCCGGAAGAGCTCTTCTACCATCTATTTTTTAATTTGTTTCGCTAATGGAGCTAACGGGAAAGAACCTTCGCACATCGCGCGAAGCAATCCCATTGTGCTGTTCGTTTTGTCGGTTTCGGAAGTACGTTTGCGTTTGGGAACAAATTTTTTATCCAAATATTCAACGCGCTCTAATACTTCTTCTTTTTCTATTCTTTTGAATTTCAATAAAGTAAGCATTGATTCGAAATCCATTTTCGGGTGTTGGAACATGATTTTTACCATATTGTAAGCAATGGCAACATCTAAATTCTCTTTTTTCAAGTATGCAAAAAGATCATAGATACGGGCAATATCAAAAGTGATCACTTTATATTTTCCGTGTAAATGTTTGAATCGTTGGCCCATAAAAATGCCGATGAATTTCGGGCAGATTCCCAATTCGTCAACCATTTTTTTGATAAGCGGGAAGTAGTTATGGGTAAAGAGGTAGTGATAGCAATTTTCGGGAACACCCCATTTTTGGAGTTGTTCGTATCTGCCGCGCACTTCGTCCGGAATATTTTTTCTGATATTTTCAATATACTCGGAAGATATTGGAATCGGCGCAGAATCGGTATCGGGGTACATTCGGTCGGCACCGGGCAAAACTCTTTCAAAAATAGTGGTACCATCAACAAACGATTTACGGGTTTCCTGCGGCACACCGTCAAAAGTCATCAAGGCTCGTTCTTCTATGACGTCAAATGCCGTAGCCACATCATCTTGGGTTGCCCAGAAAATGATTTGTGCATCATTCTCGCCGGCATGCATCAAATGACGAATTTTTTCAAAAACGCTCTCACTCACAACATCTTCTAAATCTTCACTACTTGCCATATTCGGTTTTTCAAGGCAGGCAATTACTTTTAAACGTCCGATAAATTCTTCGTAAAATGGCTTTCCGGGTTGGGTAAAATGGGACAACAATCCGCCAAATTCAGGAAGGTTGACGGCATACAATTTTGCATTATTTTTCAGTGCATCGTTGATGGGAGTAAAGTAGAAATTGTAATCTTTGGGATTCAATTCCATGGAAGTCATTTTCCAATTTTCCTTTTTGATGCGTTTTGAAAGTTCGTTTCTGATAGCCAGCAAAGCCCATTGGCGGAAGCACTCCACGTGTGTCAATTCGGGAATCCATTTGGTATGGGAAACTCCTTTTATTTCGACACGGGTACCACCGGTGCAACTAACATTCACATCTTCGCGACCAGCACCAATGCCGGTACGTACTTTTCCCAAACTACGATTTAAGAAACGAATATAATTTCCTGCTTCTTCAACTTCATCAGGATTGAGCATTTCAGGATAGGTAACGGTTTCAATGAGCGGCATACCCAAGCGGTCGGTACGATAGACGCGACGGTGACCGATGTCGGAAACTTCGCGGCACGCATCTTCTTCCAAACTCATTTGAATCAAACGTATCGTCTTGTTTTTCAAAGGTATAGAACCTTCAATACCAATAATGCAGGTACGTTGAAATCCGGTTGGGATGGAGCCGTCCAAGTACTGTTTACGGGTAATGTGAACTTCTCCGACGATGCTCATTTTAGAAGCCAAAGCTGCTTCCACTGAAATATCCAAAGCTTCGCGGTCGATTTGAAATGGAGGAGTATCGTCTATTTCGTATGTACAAGCGGTAGGATGCACGATATGATAAATAATTTCTTTGCGGGTTTTGAACTCCATCAATGCGGTGCCGTCATATTCGCCCATTTCCGAAAGAGTGGGACGCATGTGCCGGATAATTTCTGCGTCATATTCATCTGCCTTTTGGAAAATGCCGGCAGGACAACGACAAAACAATTTCTTTTTGGTTAAAAGTTGTTGGTGTACCTCTAATCCTGATTTAAAGCCGATGCGGTCATAATCTTTTTGTTGCGCATCTTTACGGTTGATGTAACCGATTTTTTCACGAGAAGTTTCAAAGTTCTCAATAGGATTTATTTTTTTCACAATATCTGATTTATATTTTAGTCTGTTTATATTTCACGCGGCAAATTTACATTTTTTTTTTCAATAACAAACACTTCTTTTTTGAGCCAAAAATGATGCTTTTTGAGCTAAAAATGGTGCTATTTTCTGTAGCCGCCACTTTCAAAATCGATAAAATCATTTCCAAAGGCAATCCTTTTCGTTTCTTTTGCCCGTAATTCAGTAACTCTTAGCCTATTCATTGGCAATCTTTTCAACCAAATCCTCTTTAACGCGACAAACATTGGTGTTTCGGATACAAAATTGGCAACATCCGTTAATTGTTTTACACTATCACGCACTTTGCTCAAATCTGGATTCGCCGTTCCTGCATGAAAAAAGATCTCTTTATATTTTTTAGATATTCCGGTAAAATGGGAATTTTTGGGACACAAGATGTTGCCATGTGGTGTTATTAAGCAGCACAATTACGAAAAGAAATTGTATGATTTACCGTTTATTCCACCACTACTTTAGCGGTTTGTAGTCCTTTTCCCGTAACAACTTGCAGCAAATAGGTTCCTGCGCTTAAATCTGCAACGGAAATGGTGCCGTTGGTATGTCCGGTTTTTACGCGCACCCCATTCATCGAATAGATGGAATATTGCACGCTGTCGGTTGTAATAGATTGTAAATGAATGGTCTGCGTAGCCGGATTAGGATAAACCGTCAAATTGTCGGGTGCAGTAGTTTCGTTCAGCCCAACATGATTAGGAATGATATTCAGAACAATTCCTTCCAAAACGCCCAATGAGTAGGGAAACGACGGGTCGGGAATGAGCCACCAGCCATCGCTTTGTCCGCCCCACCCGAAATTAATATGGAAATAGCCATCTTCGCGGTAGCCGTCCACAGCCACGTTATGTCCTGTGCTCCACGCTTCGTCCACCACTGCCAAGTGAGCCGGATAGCCGTTTTTTAAATTATCGATTAAGGTGGCGTACATGGTGGAATCGGTTTGTTCGAACAGTTCGCAGTTTTCAAATCCGAATCTTTGGTAAGCCTGATAAGCCTGATTGACGGCAAAGGTGCCGGACCCTTGCGAAGTGTAAACTTGTGTGCAGGCAGTGCCGCAAGCAAAGACGATGGCAGCTGCCAAGTTATCGGTAACATCTTCATCTATCGCAAATTGGGCATCTGCGGAATCCAACCAGTTATTTAAAACGGGAAACGATGGAAAGCCGATGGTTTCGGCGTCATCGTCAATCATATAATTTCGACCGTCGTAATTATGGGCATAATCGTCAGAATCATCGAATCGGGTATTTTGTGTAGTACGCAGGTAGTTAACGATTTGTCCCATGACGATGGCGGGGCAGCCGGCATAACTTGCGCTTTGTGTGGAGGGGTCTCTCGGGCACATTTGGTTGTAAGGGGCAGTTTGTGTCCAGCGGGTTTCGAGCCAGCCTTCGGTGGAGGTGGTTCCGGCGGGGGGCCAGCACTGTGCGCGGGGCGGTGAATAGCTTTTCTTGCTCAATGTTTTCCACTGATTATCAATTTTTTGACGTGCACTTTCCGACAAAGAAACCGCCCATGTTTGATATTGATGAATGGCAGATTCCAACATCGGGAGATAGCCGTCGGAAGCGAGAAATTGCGAAGTCCGTGACCACGCCAAAATTGGGGATAATTGGGCATCTGCCGACACAATAACATAACTTTCCGGTTGGGCGTTGATGATAAAAAATTGTTGATTTCCGGCAGAATCGGCGTGAACTTTTATACTTTCAACCGTATAGGATTGACCGTTTCCATTTAAAAAAGATTGGGCAATTGCCGTGGCTTTACGTTTTGTAACAGGCTGTGCCATAGCGACAAATGACGCAAATAGCAAAATCAGGAATAGCGCTTTTTTCATACATAAAAATTTGTTTAATAAACGATAGCATTTTAAATTTATTGTTTATTAAATGCTTTTCCCGCCGCTGTTAACCTCTATGCAGAGCGGACGGATATTTCATCGCGACTTGATTTTATTGTTTCTTTTATATCAAGACAAAAAAAACGGAACACTGATGTGTTCCGTTTTTATCATAGAATTGCTTAAAGATTAGTAAGCAACACCTTGAGCGATCATAGCTTCGGCAACTTTGATGAAACCGGCGATGTTAGCACCTTTCACGTAGTTGATATAACCGTTCTTTTCAGTACCGTGTTTTACGCAGTTATCATGAATGCTGTTCATTATACCGTGTAATTTTTCGTCAACTTCTTTAGCTGTCCAAGAGAGGTGCATAGCATTTTGGCTCATTTCCAACCCTGAAGTAGCAACGCCGCCTGCGTTAGCAGCTTTTCCGGGAGCGAAGTTAACGTTTGCATTTTGAAGAACTGCAACAGCGTCAGCGGTGCAACCCATGTTAGAAACTTCAACAACGTATTGAACGCCGTTTTTAACCAATAATTCTGCATATTTGCCATCCAATTCGTTTTGAATAGCACAAGTCATGGCGATGTCGCAAGGAACAACCCAAGATTTTTCGCCTGCGAAGAATTTAGCAGATTTGAATTTATCTGCGAAAGGAGCAACAACGTTGTTACGTGTAGCATTTAATTCATCCATGTAAGCGATTTTTTCAGGAGTAGTGATACCTTCTTCGTCTAAGATGTAACCATCAGGACCTGAGATAGCCACTAATTTAGCACCCAATTCAGCCAATTTAAGAGCGGTACCCCAAGCAACGTTACCGAAACCGGAGATAACAACGCGTTTGCCTTTTAATTGGTCTTTCTTAGTAGCCAACATGCCTTCCAAGAAATAAACTGCACCGAAACCGGTAGCTTCCGGACGTACTAATGAGCCGCCCCATTCCAAACCTTTTCCGGTTAAAACGCCAACGTGTTCGCCACGTAATCTTTTGTATTGTCCATACATGAAACCAATTTCACGACCACCAACTCCGATGTCACCGGCAGGAACGTCAGTATCAGCACCGATATATTTTTGTAATTCAGTCATGAAAGATTGGCAGAAACGCATCACTTCGCCTTCTGATTTGCCTTTAGGATCGAAGTCTGAACCACCTTTGCCACCACCCATTGGAAGAGTAGTCAAAGAGTTTTTGAATGTTTGTTCAAAAGCCAAGAACTTCATCGTATCTTCTGTAACGGTGGGATGAAAACGGATACCTCCTTTGTATGGTCCGATTGCCATGTTATGTTGAACACGGTATCCACGGTTAACTTGGATTTGTCCTTTATCATCAACCCAAGTAACTTTGAATTTAATGATTCTTTCCGGTTCCAAAATTCTTTCTACGATAGCATATTTATCGTATTTAGGATTTTCATTTACAAAATCAACGATGGTTTCAAGTACTTCTTTCGCAGCTTGAATGTACAACGGTTGTCCCGGGTTTTTTGCTTCTAATTCAGCGGTTAATTTTTTAAGATCCATAATATATTTTTTTAAAAATGTGAATGTTTCATGTGATTCATTTCAGCCGGCAAAGGTAGTACTATTTTTGGAAATAAACTGCCTGAAATATTTTTTTTGAAAAAGATTTCAACGTTTCAAAAATGTCCTCAAAATAGCCTCATCCCGATGTTTTATATATAGTAAAACTATTGTCCTTTTAATCCGTAATCTTTTTTGCTCATGACCTCCCCAATTTTTGGAAATTTAGCAACAATAATATGCAATTTCCCTTCCATGAATGGCAATCCTACACAAGAATTTGTTCTTCGTATCACCCAATTGAGGAGTGCCGTACAAACTGTGCCATGAAGAAGTGATGTATCATTTTGAGATAAAACCCATGTTTTTCTTGCCGGAGTGTCATTATTATATTATAATTGATTGAATAACAATTGATTAAAGTGTTTATTAAAGATAAATTATTAAATACTGATGGTAGATAACTATTTTATTTATTTATATATATATCAGGATTTTAGTGTAAATTTGCACGCTATAATGCCATTATATTAATTAATTAAACTATCATGAAAATTCAAGACATCGTTACACAATTAGAATTAACCGTTTTTTGTGGGGAAGAAAACCTCAGCAATGAAGTAAAAGGAGGTTACGTCTCCGACTTATTAAGTGACGTAATGGGATTTGCGAAAGAAGGACAGATTTGGGTAACGTTGCAAACTCATAAAAATGTATTGGCGATTGCCTGCTTGAAAGAGTTGTCAGCCATTCTGTTAGTAAAGGGCAACCAACCCGAAGCCGATATGTTGGAACAAGCCAAAGTGGAAGGAATACCCGTATTGGGAACCTCGGAGCAAACTTTTGAAATTGCGGGGAAAATTTACAAACTTATCACAAAATAATCGTGAATATCTACAAAGCCGATTTACATACCCATACCCTCTTGTCCCCGTGCGGGGATTTGGACATGACCCCCAACTATATCATCGAATTGGCACTGCAACGCGGAATTGACATCATCGGAATTACCGACCATAACACAACCCTTCATTGTAAATTGGCAGACCAATACTCCCACAACCGTGATATTTTTGTGCTCTGCGGCGCGGAAGTGACTACCAAGGAAGAAGCTCATTGCCTCGCATTCTTTGAAAATTTTGAGATTCTCGACGAATTTCAAAAATTTTTAGACCAACATCTCCCCAATATCCCGAACTCCCCCGATTTTTTCGGCGACCAAGTGCAAATTGATGAAGAAATGAATATCATCTACGAAGAACCGCGCCTACTTACTTCCGCTTTAGATGTCAATATTGAA
>Ga0265294_10000372_pt1 | contig 59788 bp, 51 predicted proteins | sample MunlanPumphouse3_FD_192504 | JGI IMG/M metagenome (GOLD analysis project Ga0265294, IMG submission 192504) | Groundwater microbial communities from a municipal landfill in Southern Ontario, Canada - Pumphouse #3 | ecosystem: Environmental > Aquatic > Deep subsurface > Groundwater | place... | reverse complement strand
GCCTCCGCTGCGTCGAACCACTCGTAGCGGAAGTTGAGCTGGGTGGCGTCGAGCATCTTCTGTCCCGTGATGGGGTGGGTGACGAATAGGCTGTTGATGGCGGCTTCCTCCTCTTCGGTGTTGCGGATCCAGGGGATGGGAATGGACCAGTTGAGGTGCGGCGTGACGGGATCACCATATGCATCTTCGGTGATCTTGTAGAAGTCGTCGCCCGCATAGCGCGGGTCGGCGATCCGTTCGCGGATGATGGAGTCGCGCACCCAGTAGACAAACTGCTTGTATTGGGAATTGGTGATCTCGGTCTCATCCATCCAGAAATTGTCGACCGAGACACCCCGTGTGGGGATGGTGATGCCCCAGAGCGAATCGAGTTCGCCGGGACCCATGGTGATGGAGCCGCGGGTGACCAGCACCATGTTGTAGGGGGTGGGTTCATTCCACACCTTGCCCACCGGTACGCCCGTCAGCTCCCCTCCCATGCTGCCGATCCCCGGCCGGCCGCAGGAGGTGACCAGCAACAGTGCAAGTGAGAGAAAAAGGAAATTTCGCTTCATGTATGTTGTTTTATTGCGATTAGCTGTAAATACTCAGTTGTCAGTTTGTTTTTGAACCGTGAACCTCAAACCATGAACCAGTTAACGTTTAAAGCAGCCGTATGCTTTTCTGCGGCAGTCGTTTCTGTTGCGGCTGTCCGGCCGGGAGAAGGTAGCGGAGTGTCAGTTCATGGCTGCCCCGGCTTCTCTTTCCCATACCCCGTGTATGGTGATCGTACCCATACCCGATCTCAAAGCCTTCGATGATGGTAGCGGCGAAGAGACTGTACCCGTCGGCTGAACGCCATGAGAGACCACCGGAGAAGCGTTCGGTTACCGTACGGAGCGTTGCCTGCAACCGCGTGGTGCCCTTGCCGGTCTGTAACCATACCATCGGTTCTATAGCTAACGAACGAGATAGCCGGATATTGTATCCCACCATCAAATGAATGGTGCAGGGAATGAACAATTGCAATGAGTCGGATTGCTGGTCGAGGGTGTCGTTCAGAATACGGAACCCGGGTTCATTCAGGTGGAGGAACGATAGTCCGGCATAGCCGTTATCTCCTTGCCAGGCGATACCGGCATTCAGGTCGGCCAGCTGCCCTTGCACCCCCTCTGCATTGAAGGATGGCTGCGATCCTTCTGCTATCCCCCCGCCGATGTGCGCACCACCCTCATTGAATGCAAGATTCAGCATGCCTGCCTGCAGTCCGAAATGGATATTCCCGCTGTGGGTAGGCAGGATGTAACTATATTGTGCCGCTAGCAGGTCGTTGCGCAGACTGCCTGCCGTGTTCCTATAGCCCGTTACACCGGCACCGTGCTGCCTGTTCAGAAAATGGAACGACTGATGGGCACTGAAGATGACCCGCTGCGGGGCATGTTGGATGCCTGCCCACTGAAAGCGGTAGAGTGCCGAGAGCTCAATCGTTTCATCTCCCCCGGTAAACGCGGGGTTGTAGTGCCCCTTCACTGTCCAGTAACGGGTCACAGGTGCATCCCACTGTGCCTGTAAAGGTGGGAAACAGGAGATGAAAAGCAGCCAGATTGCCTGTATGCGTACTTTTCTCATTTCCTCTATAACTCCGAAAGAGGAGAAAAATTGTGTTCTTGGGAAAGGAATTTGTACATTTGCCCGATGGAATTATCAGATATCACAATTCACCATGATCACCATGCGTAAGATGTTATTTTTTGCAGTACTCCTGTTGTTTGCTTTCAACTCCGTAGGGCAGACAAAATGGTACAATCCGATGGATGCGGAATTTCCAGTTGTTCAACAACAGGGATGGACAGAGGAGATCGGGAAAAGTTATCAGCGATTACCCGACAGGGCAAAAGATTTGGTGAGGCAAAGGGTATGGGACCTATCCTTGAACACGGCGGGGCTTGCAATACATTTTTATACGAATGCACCCAAAATAGAAGTACGTTATGGCGTAGGGGGCAATATTGCCATGCACCACATGCCGGCGACCGGAAAATCGGGGGTAGATCTCTATGCGATTGATCCGGATGGCAGATGGCGTGTGCTGACGGATAAGTACACCTTCGGCGACACTATCAGGTATGCCTATGGAGACCTTGCGGAGAGCAAATACCATAAAAAGGGGTATGAATACAGGCTTTTCCTGCCATTATACAACAGTGTCACATGGATGGAGATCGGCGTGCCGGATTCTGCCTCCTTCTCTTTTATTCCGAAGTTGAAAGAGAAGCCCATCGTGGTATACGGTACCTCTATCGCACAGGGAGGATGCGCATCGCGTCCTGCGATGGGATGGACCAACATTCTCTCGCGTAAGCTGGATCTGCCGGTGATCAACCTGGCTTTCTCAGGAAATGGCCCTCTGGAGAGAGAGTTGGTCGGTTTGATTGGAGAACTGGATGCTGCCATGGTAATCTATGACTGCCTCCCCAATATGGGAAGCCTTTCCACAGAGGAAGTGAAAAAGAGAACCGCCTACGGTGTTTCTGCCATTCGGGCAAAGAGCGATCTTCCTATCCTGATCACGGACCATATAGGGTATCGGAACGATGCAATGAACATCCATACCAAAGAATCTGCCGACCGGCTGAACAGGGCATCCCGTGAAGTGTATGACTCCCTGAAAGCTGCCGGTGTGGAGAATTTATTCCACCTGCATCAGGATACAATTGGTTTCCCTGACGATGGATGCGTAGATTATGTTCATCCGAACGATCTGGGCATGCAGGCATATGCCGATGCCTATGAAAAGCTGATCCGCCAGATTCTCCATATGCCCGGGGGAGAACGGACCACTATGCGTCCTGTCAGTCAGAGACGGGAACCGGGTATCTATGAATGGAAAAAAAGACACGAAGAGAAACTGAAATCAATCGGTTCGGCTTCCCCCCGGAAAGTGATCATCGGGAACTCCATTACACACTACTGGAATGATGAGCCGGGAAGGGTGAACGGCCCCGAGAGCTGGCAACGTCATATGCAACCGGCAGGTTTTTTCAATTTGGGCTGTGGATGGGACAGGATAGAAAATGTGCTTTGGCGGATCTACCACGGTGAGCTGGATGGTTATGCGGCGGAGGAGGTTGTGGTGATGATCGGTACAAACAACATCGGACTGAACAGTGATGAGGAGATGGTAGAGGGATTGCGGTTTCTGCTGAGACAGATTGAGGTGAGACAGCCTTCCGCACGCATTAAAGTGGTGGGAATCCTTCCCCGGAGATCGAAAGAAACGACTGTAAAGGAATTAAACCGGCAGATCGCCAAAATGGCCGGTCTGCACAACTGGCACTTTGTAGATGTTGGGGAGCAACTGTTAAAGAATGGCCGGATAGATGAATCGCTCTTCACCGATGGATTGCATCCGAACGAAAAAGGATATGCCCTGATCGCGCCACTTTTGGTTCGCTGACCGGACAGCATTTGTCGGTGGCCGGCCGATGCGTCGCTGCTTTCCGTTATCGGTCCGCCCGTAACAGATTTTCTATCTGCAGGTTACCGCAAACGTTCCGGTTGCACCCGCATCAGGCTCAGTGCTTTCAGCATCCATCGGGGAAGCGGCTTCTCAGGATCCCTGTTTTGCAGGTTGATGCTCAGTCCCAGTCTTTTCACCAGTGGCACCTTGTGGGTTTCCACAAATTCGATCAGGGTCCCGTCCGGATCTTCGATGTAGGCAAACTGACCCGCTGCATCGCCCATGTCGAACGAGCTGCCCCCACTGAAGCGTTGGGTCGTGTCTACCGTGAAAGGGTACCCTAGCGCTGCACAGTGCCTGCCGAGTTCCTCCATGTTACGGATGTCGAAGCATACCTGAATAAAACCCGGATCGCCCCAGTAGCGTCCTTCATACAGTTTACGCGGGGTACGTTCAAGCGACTGTACCAGTTCAATATTGGAAGGACCGAATAGTTCACAGAAGCTCCCTTTCCTTGGATGGGAATGACCCAGCAGTCGCCGGCGGAAGCCTCCCGTTCCGCCGGGCAATGCCGCATAATCGGGGAACAGGCCGGTTTCGTCGGCCAGGATCGTGTCGTAACCCAAGATATCACGGTAGACGGTCATTGCCCGTTCGATATCCGAGACGCCGATCGTGACACCTGCCACACCACCGGTCAATCGGCCTTCATCCTTGAAGAGATAGTCATCCTGCACCACCTGGAAGAGGTTGCCGAAGGGATCCTGCAGGTAGAAGGTCTGACTGTCGTCGATGTTTTTGTTCAACCCACCAACAAGCCTGGCTTTGGGATTGCGGGAGAAAAATGCAAAAGCGCGGGCTACATCTCTGCTCCTGATCTTGCATACCAACACCCCCAGGTCGCCCATCTGCAACTCGAATGAGAGCGGCTGTGGCTTCCGTTCAGCATACTGCCACACCTCAAATCCGCCACCGCCCTGCATGTTGACAGCGATTGCGGCATGGCGCCGTTGTGGTTTCCCACCGGTGTAGGGCAGCATCAGTTCTGCCACCTTATTGTCCTCCAGGATGCGAATGTCCATTTGGAACAGCTCGATATAGTACTTCCAGGCTTCGTAGAGATTTTCTACTCCGATGCCTACCTGCTGGATGCCGGCGATGTTATAAAGGGATGTCATGTGCGGTGAAGATTGCATGAGACGAAATAAATTTGAGGGATCAGGTGGCGTTGACCTTACGTGCCAACCTGCGCGAGAGGGCGGGTAAGAATCGCTTGATATGGACCATCAGCAGCTCGGGACCGCCCACCAGCACTTCCGGTTTCTGCTTTTTGATTGCTCTCACAATCTTCCGGGCAGCCTTGTCGGCGGTGATTCCTTTCTGCTGTCCCTCGTCCATTCTGCCATGCTTCGTACCATCCGCCTCCAGTGCGTTGAAGGATATCTGTGTCCGTACCCTGCCGGGACAGACCATCACCACGCGGATGTTGTCACCGTGGTATTCTGCCTGCAGCGTCTCAAAGAAGCCATAGAGAGCGAACTTAGAGGCGGCATAGGAGGATCGCAGTGGGAAGCCGAACCGGCCGGCGATGCTGCTGGTGACCGCGATGGTACCTCCTCCCTGTGCAATCATCGATGGCAGCAATCGTCTTGCGATCATACTCGGAGAAAAGAAGTTGATCTCCATGATCGTATGGTGTACTTCGGGAAAGGTGTCCACTACCTTCGAACGCTGACTGATGCCGGCGTTCAGGAAGGCGACATCGATCCTGCCGAAGCGGGCTAGCGCCTGGTCGGTCACCGCATCGATCCTGCTCAGATCGGATAGATCGCAGGATAAAACCTCGCAGCGGGCACCCAGGCGGATACACTCCTGCTGCACCTTGGCCAGCTGTTCCAGCCGTGTGGCGGTGAGGATCAGGCTGGCCTGCTCCCGTGCGAAACGGTAGGCCGTTGCCTCCCCTATGCCGGATGAGGCGCCCGTGATCCATATGATGGGTTTCGTTGACATTTTTTTTTTAAGCTCTCAGCATTCAGCTGTCAGCCGTCAGCTTTTATTGTAAGAAACCTGTTAACGTACAACCGTATGAACCGAATAACATACAACCTTATTCCAGAACTTCGTTCCAGAGTTGTGTTCGATAGTCGTCGATGGAGTGGGGGGCACACTCCTCCACGTGGGTCACGCTGTGCGAGGTGTAGATCATCTGTTCCAGGAAAAGCGGGGCACGGTTGGGACCCTCGCCGATATTGATCAGCACCGTCTCTCCATCCTTGATCAGGTTTTTCCGGAGGGCGACGAAAAAGCCGGCCAGGCAGACCGCTGAGGCAGGACCGGGAATCACCTTCTGTTCGTAGGCTGTCAGCTTGCCTACTGCCACCAGCTTCTCTTCACGCATACGCAGGAAGGTGCCTCCTGACTGTTTCACCAGTTGCGCGATGAGGGGATAGCTGGCCGGATTGCCGGTCGCCAGCGTGGGAACCTCTGTTGCGGGGTTGTCGATTACCGGGTACTCCCTCTCAAACCCCTCGGGAAAGCCGTTGGCCTCTGCCTGCTCCCATGCCTGCACCATCGGATCGCAGCCGTCGCTCTGCACCAGCAGGAAGCGGGGATTCTGCAATCCGGGATAGAGATGGCTGATCTCCCGGATTCCCTTGTCGATAGCGATGGGACCGGTACCGCCGCTCACAGCCTGGATATAGACATCCGGGAACTGCTCCATCTGGCGCAGCCACTCAAATACCATTGTCTTCTTTGCTTCCACGCGGATAGGATCGATATTGCCGGTCGACATGGGGATGCCGTGTATCCTGGCATATCCGGCGGCAATCTCCTTTGCCTTTGTATAGTCGCCCATCACGCGGAACACCTGCTGTCCGTAGGAACTGATGGTTGCCTCGGAGGTTTTGATGGCATCCTCCGGCATAAAGACCGAGCAATTCACCTTCGCCATGGAGAGGTACTTGGCATAGGCCGTTGCCGAGTTGCCTGTCGACGCGATGCAATACTGTTTGATACCCAGCTCATTGAATAGGCTGGCCGCCATCGAGGCGGCCGGATCCTTGAAGGTCCCGGTACCGCCATTCAGGTCGTTGCGGTAGACATGTACCCGGATATCGAGGCCATACTTGTCACGGGCAAATGCTTCCAGGAAACTCCACCGTTCCACAGGCACCGCTCCCTCACCCCGTGAGATGATGTGTCGCCGACGTAGCAGCGGCAGAAAGGGGAAGTAGTGCCAGAAGCTGTCGGGCTTGCGCCGCATGATGCGCGCCAGTCGCTGGTAACGTCTGTTGTACCACACCTCGGAGTGCTTGCTTCCGCAAACGGGACACTGCTGTCCCTGGTCGAACCAGGTCCAGAAGTTGGGTGTGACATGTCCACACTGCCTGCACTCCAGGTGATACTTGTGTTGTATCTTGACTCTAAGCATAGGTTAGATCAAATTGTAGGAAGCTGGTTCATTAGGCGTTGACCGACATGGAACGCATTTCGTCCGACTGGTACCTGCCTGCTTCCAGGTTCTGCTTGATCTGTTTGAACACCTCGATGGTCCGTTCCACCTCAGCCAGTGTATGCGAGGCGGTGGGAATCAGGCGTAGCATCAGCACCCCTTTTGGTACCACCGGATAGACAACGATGGAGCAGAAGATATGATGGTTCTCCCGCAAGTCGATTACGATGTTGGTTCCTTCCGGTACCGACCCGCTGAAGTAGACCGGTGTTACCGGAGATTCGGTGTTGCCTATGTTGAATCCTTCAGCTACCAACCCCTCCTGCAGCGCTCTGGCTACTTTCCATAGGTCCTCCCTGAGTTGCGGCTGCGACTGCAGGATCTCAAGTCGTTTGAGCGCACCGATCACCATCGGCATTGGGAGTGATTTGGCGAAGATCTGGGAGCGCATGTTGTATTTGAGAGAGTCGATGATTGCTTTCTCTGATGCGACAAAGGCACCAATACCCGCCATCGACTTGGCAAAGGTGCCGAAGTAGATATCCACCTCGTCCATCAGACCGAAGTGCTCGCTGGCACCTGCGCCGGTTGTACCCATCGTGCCGAAGCCATGGGCATCGTCAATCAGCAGGCGAAAGCTGAATTTTTGCCGCAGTTTCACGATTCCTAGCAGGTTGCCCAGGTCACCCGACATGCCAAACACCCCTTCGGTCACCACCAGGATACCACCACCGCTCTCCTCGGCTTTCTTCGTGGCGAAGCCGAGCATCTTCTCGCAGCGCTCCATGTCGTTGTGGGGGAAAACAAAGCTTTTGCCCCCCTTGGCTTTGTGGAGGAAAATGCCATCCATGATGCAGGCATGCGATTCGGAATCGTAGACGATCACATCGTTGCGCGATACCAGCGAGTCGAGGATGGATACCATTCCCTGGTAGCCGTAGTTGAGCAGGTAGGCGGCCTCCTTCCTTTCGAAGCGGGCCAGCTTCTCCTCCAGTTCACGGTGGTATTTGGTCTGCCCCGACATCATACGGGCTCCCATCGGGTACGCCATACCCCATTGAGCGGCAGCATCGGCGTCCGCTTTCCGCACTTCGGGATGATTGGCCAGTCCCAGGTAGTTGTTCAGGCTCCAGGTGATCATCTCGCGTCCCAGGAAGCGCATACGGGGAGCGATCTCTCCCTCCAGTTCGGGAAATGCGAAATAACCGTCCGCCTTCTGGCGGTATTGCTCCAGTGGGCCGTTGACATGCTTCAGCCGCTCAAAAATATCTGTCATACTATGTTCTTGAATAACGATTTGTATATGATTTTGGTTGTTCTTTCCTTCGCAAAAAAACATCCGGATAAAGACGGCATTGTATGAGATTATGCTTCTCCCTGTGTTTTTTTGATCTCTACAAACTCCACATCCTCTGCCTCGCTCTTCTCGAAAGTCTTCTTCTGATACCCGATGATGCGATCCTCCTGCTTCTCCGGCTGTCGCGGCTGACCCGGCGGGGAGTATCTTTCCGCCGGGGCCTGCCCCGATCGTTTACCCGTAAGAAAAGCCACAAAACCTTTCATCAGGAGGTAGGCGGCTACAAAAAAAAGGAGAAATTTGATTAGAAATCCCATATAATGATGCTGATTGAATGCACAATTTTGTAAAGATACGATTTTCGTCTGAACGCTTTCCCGGGTTTGTAAAATTTAACGGTTTTCCGCACTGCCGGAGTGAAATATGGGAACAGCCTATTGCTTCTTCTTCATGAGGTTGTTCTCCGCTTACGAAATGTGAGCAGTGAAAGTAGAATATAGGTGAGAATGGACCAGGCGATTCCGGGGATTCCCCACCAGGCGATGAACAGCGTGGCGAGAAGCAAGAGGGTTAGCTGGATTCCGTTTTTACGGATATCTATCTTGCTGACTTTGAGTGAGAACATAGGAACTTCACTTACCATCAGGAATGAAAGGGCCAGGAGCAGCACCAGTGTCAGGTAAAGAAGCAAATTATCAGATGGCGTAAGTTGCCAGATGCCATAACAGTAGCTGATCCAGAAAAGGGCGTTGGCAGGTGTGGGGAGACCCAGAAAGGAGTTGCGCTGCCGCTCGTCGAGGTTGAACTTCGCCAGGCGGTAGGCAGAAAAGAGCGGGATCATGAAGGCAAGATAGGGGATTAGCTGCGCCACTTCAACCGGCACCACAGCTGTCCGGAGATGATCACGCAACAATACATGGAGTGCTGCCGCCGGTGCTACGCCAAAGCTTACCAGATCAGCCAGCGAGTCCAGCTCCTTGCCAATGTCGGAATGAGCATTGAGTAATCGTGCTACCATGCCATCGAAAAAGTCGAGCAGTGCGGCAATCAAGACCCACACTACCACTGCGGCGAAGGCTCCACGAAAAGCCATGGTGAGAGCGACACAACCGGAGAAAAGGTTGAGCAGGGTGATCAGGTTGGGAATCTGCTTTCTCATATCCCGTTACTTTGGCTGTTTGTTCAGACGTGCCAGGAAGGTCACATTGGCCCGAACCTCCTCTCCCATCGAAACCAGTATTTCACTATCCAGGGGAAGAAAGATGTCCATACGGGATCCCAGCTTGATAAAGCCGAGTGGTGAGCCTATATGCAACTCCTCCCCCTCTTTCACATAGGTGACGATCCGGCGGGCCAGTGCGCCGGCGATCTGTCTGGTGAGGATGGTTCCATGCTCCGGCGTCTCGATTACGATATTGGAGTGTTCGTTCTCGTGGCTCGATTTGGGCAGGTAGGCACGATAGAAATTGCCCGCCACATGAGAGTAGTGGGTGATCTTGCCGCTGACTGGTACCCAGTTGGAGTGAGCGTTGAAGAGAGACATGAAGATGGAGATCTGGATCCGCTCCTCCTGTAAGAATTCCTTCTCAAAAACCTTCTCGATTACTACGATCCGCCCGTCGGTAGGAGCGTTCACCAGTCCGTGGAGGTCACCCTTGTAGGTGCGCTCCGGCTGTTTGTAGAAGTTGAGTGCCGTGGCAAAGAAAGCGATCGAGACACCCAGGAGCAGTACCGTGAAGAGCGTATCGGGCAGCAACAAAAAGGAGGTCATATTGATGAGCAGCAACACAATGAATATGCGTATCAGAGGTGCTTTTCCCTCACTGTGAATTTCTATCTTCATGTTTGTCAATTTACATCGAAGTAGCGTTTCTGGTAGCTTGAGTCGACAGGATTTGCCTCTGGAAGTGACTGGTAAAGATTATCCGATTTCTTTTCCATCTCCTCCCGGTATTTTTCCGGGACATACTCATCCCAGAAGCGGCTGTTTAGATGGGGAATGATGGCGGGAACCACCGCCTCTACCCGCTCGTAAAAAAAGGAGTTCTGCTTTATCCCTGAACGGATAACTGACTCGTTGCGGTCGAGCAGGAGTACCAGGTTGAGCAGGATACTCAGAAAGAGCATCATGGTTCCTGCGGCGATTACCGCACCGGCCAGTCTGTTCACGAAGCTAAGCAGTACCACGTCAATGAATTTTTGCAGAAGCCTGCCTGTCAGTGTCAGCACAGTGGCGATGGCAGCAAAGGCAAGGATGAAAGAGAGCACCCGTGCTGCTTCTGGCGATAGGTTGATCCATCCGGTAAGCCGGGGAAGAATCATTTCAGCTATCCTGCCTCCAAAGATGGCAGATAGTATCAGGATAGCCAGCCCCGCCAGTTGCATGATCAGCCCTTTGCGGTAGCCGTTGATTACTGTAAGCAACAGCAGGATGCCGACAGTCAGATCGAACCAGTTTGTCATAGTCTTTCCAGTTTGATTTGCTGCGCAGCAATCTCCTCATGGAGGAAGAGTGATGCCAGTCGGTTAAACTTATCCGGAGCGTCGGTGGTGTAATAGCATACTGTGCCACCTTTGGTGCATTTGGCATCCATTTCCGGATGTCGTCGGAGATAGTCCTTCAGGCTTTCGGAAACGTAGTTGCCCTGTGTGAGTATCCTGATACCGGCTGGCAGGTATTGTCCGATCTTATCCAGTAACAGCGGGTAGTGGGTACACCCCAGAATGATGGTGTCTATCTGCGGGTCACCGGTCAGTAGTTGCTCCAGATGCTGCCGTACGAAATAGTCGGCTCCCGGCTTGTCGTGCTCCCTGTTTTCCACCAAAGGTACCCACATGGGACACGCCTCTCCGGTGACTTTGAGTTGAGGATGGAGCTTGTTGATTTCGATCTCGTAGGAGCGTGACTGAATTGTACCCTCGGTTCCCAGCACACCGACATGACCGGTAGTGGTGAGCGCTGCTATCCGTTCCGTGGTGGGGCGGATCACGCCCAACACCCTGCGTTCCGGATCAATGACAGGGAGGTCACGTTGCTGGATGGTACGCAGCGCTTTCGCTGAAGCGGTGTTGCAGGCCAGGACCACCAGGTGGCAGCCACGGGAAAAGAACCATTCAACAGCTTGCAACGTGAAGCGGTAGACGCTTTCGAATGAGCGGCTTCCGTAGGGTGCCCGGGCGTTATCACCCAGGTAAAGGTAGTCATACTCCGGCATCAATGCTTTGATGGACGACAGGATGGTGAGTCCGCCGTAACCCGAATCAAATACGCCGATGGCACCGGCTGCCGTAGGTTGCATCACGACTTACACAAAAGAGAGTTACTCCTTGATGCCCAGTTTTCTCTTTACCAGGGGATTGGCATCTACTGCTTCGGGAGAGACAAAGGCAATGCCCGGATCAGCCAGGTCATAGATTACGGTGAAGCGTTGTTCCAATCCCACCGCATGAATTGCGTCTCCAATCTTTTTCCGCAATGGCTGCAACAATTCCATTTCCTGGAGCTCCATATCCTTTTGTGCCAATTCCATGAACTGCTGCATCCTGTTTTCCAGCTCCGTCAACTCCTGCATCCTGCGCAACTTGATGTTTTCAGCGAGTGAAGCCTGGTAGGTGATGTAATCGGAGTATTTTTTGTTGTACTCATTCTGCATCAGCTCCAGTTCCTTCTTGTAGTTGTCACTCAGTAGCAGTAGCTTCTCGGCAGCCTGTTGTTTCTCGGGAAATACCTGCAACAGCTCCTCGCTGTTCACGTAGGCCACGCTGACCGTTTGTTGTGCATAAGCAGCCGTGCCGGCCAGCAACAGACATGCTGCAAGCGTGATAAAAATTTTCTTTGTCATAATCATCCATTTTTCTCCATCCCTGTGTGTTGCGGCCGCATCCGCCTGATTCCGGGCAGATGCAGCCGCTCTCAGGGTAGGAATTAAAATAACAATGTCAACTGGTTATACACGTTTGCCCCCGGGTTTGCACTTGCGTGAATGGACCCTCCGCATTGTAAAGGGACTTGTTTACAATGTTTTCTTTACTTCCGTTTCTTCATAAGCCTCAATGGTGTCACCTACCTTGATGTCATTGAAGTTGCGTATGGTGATTCCGCACTCGTAACCGGAACTCACCTCCCGCACATCCTCCTTGAAACGCTTCAGGGAGTCAAGCTCGCCGGTAAAGATCACGATGCCATTGCGGATCAGGCGTATCCGGCTTGACCGTTTAATCTTGCCGTCGCGTACCATGCTGCCGGCTACGGTACCCACCTTCGAGATCTTGAAGACATCGAGCACTTCGACGTTGCCGGTGATCTCCTCTTTCACCTCGGGTGCCAGCATTCCTTCCATGGCTGCTTTCACCTCCTCGATGGCAGAGTAGATGATCGAGTAGAGACGGATGTCCACACCCTCTTTCTCTGCCTCCTTGCGCGCACCCAGCGAGGGACGTACCTGGAAACCGATGATGATCGCATCGGAAGCTGCTGCCAGTGTGACATCCGATTCGGAGATCTGGCCCACCGCCTTGTGAATCACGTTCACTTGTATCTCTTCGGTGGAGAGCTGGATCAGTGAGTCGGAAAGCGCCTCTACCGATCCGTCCACATCGCCCTTCACGATGATGTTCAGCTGCTGGAAATTGCCAATGGCAATGCGGCGACCGATATCGTCGAGGGTGAGCATTTTCTGTGTGCGGAGCGATTGTTCGCGTTGCAACTGCTCGCGGCGGTTGGCGATGGCGCGTGCTTCCTGTTCGGTTTCCATCACGTTGAAGGTGTCGCCCGCCTGGGGTGCGCCATTCAGCCCGAGGATCAATGCCGGTTCAGCCGGTCCCGCTGTTTCGATGCGCTGGTTGCGTTCGTTGAACATCGCCTTCACACGACCGTAGTAGGCGCCTGCGATCACGATGTCACCCTGGTGCAGGGTGCCGTTCTCCACCAGTACGGTGGAAACATAACCACGCCCTTTGTCGAGTTCCGATTCGATGATGGATCCGGAGGCACGTCGGTTGGGATTGGCTTTCAGCTCCAGCAGATCGGCCTCCAGCAACACCTTCTCCAGCAGCTCACGGATACCGATGCCGTTTTTGGCAGAGATGTCCTGCGACTGGTATTTGCCTCCCCAGTCCTCCACGAGGTAATTCATTTCGGCCAGACGTTCCTTGATTTTTTCAGGATTGGCGCCGGGCTTATCAATCTTATTGATGGCGAAGACGATGGGTACGCCGGCCGCACCGGCGTGGTTGATTGCTTCCACCGTCTGCGGCATCACATTGTCGTCGGCAGCCACGATAATGATGGCCACGTCAGTCACTTTCGCTCCACGGGCACGCATGGCGGTAAATGCCTCGTGACCGGGGGTGTCGAGGAAGGTGATTTTGCGACCGTCCTCCAACTGTACGTTGTAGGCTCCGATATGCTGGGTGATGCCTCCTGCTTCGCCGGCGATCACATTGGTACTGCGGATACTGTCCAGCAGGGAGGTTTTCCCATGGTCCACGTGACCCATCACCGTTACAATAGGGGGGCGTGATACCAGATCTTCCGGTGCATCCTCCTCCTCGGCAATGGCTTCGATCACGTCGGCACTCACGAACTGTGTCTTGAAACCATACTCTTCGGCCACGATGTTGATTGTTTCCGCATCGAGACGCTGGTTGATGGCGACCATCACGCCCAGGCTCATACAGGTGGAGATGACATTGGTAACCGGTACATTCATCATGTTGGCCAGGTCGTTGGCTGTCACGAATTCGGTGAGCTGCAATACACGACTCTGCCGCTCCTGTTGCATCAACTCCTCTTGCTGTCTGTGGGCGCTGGCCTCCCGTTTTTCACGGCGGTACTTGGCACCACCTTTCTTTCCCCGCTTCTCGGTGAGGCGAGCCAATGTCTCCTTGATCTGCTTCTGTACATCCTCTTCGCTCACCTCTGCCTTGATTGGCTTACGCAGTGAAGGCTTACGCTCACTTCGGGAAGTTTGTCCGAAACTGCCCGGTTTATCGATATTCACCTTTGCTGTGCGAATTCTCTTTCGTTTTTTCTTCTTGAGATCCTCTTCACTTTCGCTTACAGCCGGTTTTTTCTTTTCATCGATCGCCTCTTTCTTGAGCAATTTAACCTTTTCTTCCTTCAACTTCTTGCTGTCGAGAGCTTTCTGCTCCCGCTCCAGCCGCTCCTTCTTACGCTGGGCGCGTGACTTGCGGGGCGGTCGGGTGCGGTCATTGATGGAGTCCAGATCGATCGATCCTTTCACTACAATATTCGACTCCAGCTTGTTCTTGTGCAGGCGGAAGACCTGGTCTCCATTCTCTGCTTCGGGTTCTACTGTTGACGCCGCTTCTGTAGGGGTACTGACATCTGCCTCCCCGGCAGGCACAACAGAAGTCGTTTTTATTTCCTCTTCACTCGTTTCGGCGGGATCTTCTTTCTCTTGCTTCTCTGCTGGCTGCTCCATTGCGGGTGTCAGTGGCTCCCGGACAGGAGCAGTTGTCTCTCCCGCTTGCGGGGCGTTCTTTCCTTCAGACTCATTCGCAGGAGCTGGTTCTACCGCTTCATCCGCCACCTCCGGAACGGAAGGCTTCTTTGTCCCGGCAGCAGGTGGCTCCGGTATCACGGCGACTGGCGCAGTCTCTTCCTGCGGTTCCTGCCGGATTATTTCCTGCTCTTTTATCTGTTCTGGCAGGGGTTCTTCTTTGACTGCCTGCGGTTCTTCCTGCTTCGGCTCGCTTTTCTTTTTACCGAGGTTCTCCAGATCAATGCTCCCCACTACATTCAACTGGGGTTTCATCTCTTTGGGGATCTCGGTCTCGATCATCTCTTTTTCCGGCTTCTTCCTGGGGGCCTGCACTTCGGGCAACTCGTAGCCCTCGATGGCCACGGTCTCCCGTTTTTCGTCGCGGCGGTGCATCTTCTCCCGTGTCTCGGTCGCCTCCCGGCGGATATTTTTATCCTTACCGAACTCACCGATCAGTATGTCGTACTGTTCATCCTCAATTTTTGCGTTAGGATTTGCTTCTACTTCAATACCCTTCTTATGCAGAAATTCAACCAGTGTATTGATTCCCACATTCAAATTTTTCGATACTTTTATTAATCTAATAGGCATATATCTCTTCTATCCCTTTCTCTGGTTATATGTTGTGAACAGTATGGGGTAACAGGCTAATCCTGTTGCTGTGCTTGGGGGTTCATTCCGCCTGCAGGCACCGCTCATGAATAGCGGAACTACACCTCGTCCTTCTCTTCTTCGACACTATCCTCTGTCTGACCGCCCTGGTCCTCCTCATCGGGATACCTGTCACCGCCCTCTTCCTCAACGGAAAGATCCGTGTTGTGTTCGGTCTCATAGGGGGCTTCCTCCTCCTCGAACTCATAACGAAGGATGGCGAGTACCTCATCCACGGTGTCCTCTTCCAGATCGGCCTCGCGAATCAGTCGCTCGCGGTTGGTAGCCAGTACATTCTTGGCAGTGGAACAGCCAATCTTCTTCAGCTGGTCAATCACCCATCCATCGATCTCGTCACGGAACTCGTCCAGGTAGATATCCTCCTCATCCACCTCGTCGATGTCGCGGAATACCTCGATGTTGTAACCGGTGAGCATGGAGGCCAGCTTGATGTTGGCACCTCCTTTACCGATGGCCAGGGAGACCTCTTCCGGGTTGAGGAATACCTCTGCGCGTCGTTCTTCCTCCTTGAGGGTGATGGAGTTGATGCGGGCGGGACTCAGTGCGCGCTGGATGAAGAGCGTGGTGTTATTGGTGAAGTTGATCACGTCGATGTTCTCGTTGCGCAGCTCACGCACGATGCCATGGATGCGGAACCCCTTCATTCCTACGCAGGCACCCACCGGATCGATGCGGTCGTCATATGCCTCTACGGCAACTTTGGCCCGCTCACCCGGTATGCGGGCGATACCCTTGATGGTGATCAGTCCATCGGCGATCTCGGGTATCTCCTGCTCAAACAAACGCTCCAGGAAGACCGGAGAGGTGCGGGAGAGGATGATACGCGGATTGTTGTTCTTGTTCTCCACACGGGCGACCACCGCACGGGCATGTTCGCCTTTGCGGAAGAAGTCACTCGGTATCTGTTCGGTTTTGGGCAGAATCAGTTCGTTGTGCTCGTCGTCGAGCAGCAACAACTCCTTTTTCCAGATCTGGTAGACTTCGCCAGAGACGATTTCGCCCACCTTCTCCTTGTACTTGTTGTAGAGGTTGTCCTTTTCCAGTTCCAGGATCTTCGAAGCCAGTGTTTGCCGCAGGTTGAGGATGGTGCGGCGTCCGAAGTGCTCAAGAGAGACCTCATCGGTCACCTCTTCACCCACCTCGAAATCTTCGTCGATCTTCAACGCTTCGGAAAGCGTGATCTGCAGGTTGGGATCCTCCAGCTCGTCATCTTCCACGATGGTGCGGTTGCGCCAGATCTCCAGGTCTCCCTTGTCGGGGTTGATGATGATATCGTAGTTCTCGTCGGTACCGTTCGCCTTGGAGATGACGTTGCGGAACGACTCTTCCAGTACGCTGATCAGGGTGGCCTTGTCGATATTCTTCAGTTCATTGAATTCGGAAAAAGTATCTATGAGACTGATGGTTTCTTTCTTCTTGCCCATATATTATTTGAATCGTATAAGATATTTTGTATGTTTCACATCATCGTAAGAGAAGCGGAGATCTTGTTCCACCTCCTGTTTGCGTTTCGCTCCCTCCGGCTTTACCTTGCGCGTGACTGTCAGGATAAAACCCTCCTCGTCTGAGGAGCGCAGGATGCCACTATGCTTGATGCCCGCACGGGTGAGCACTTCCACCTCTTTGCCTTCATACTTGCGGTACTGCCGCCTTGTTTTGAAGGGTGAAGTGAGACCGGCCGAAGTGACCGTCAGCTCGAAATCCCCGTTCTCACGATCAAGGTGTGCCTCTATGTGCCGGCTCAGCGAGGCACATTCGTCGATATCGACCCCCGCATCGTTGTCGATTTCCACGATGATGCAGTTGTCGGCACCCACCGTCAGATCTACCAGGTAATTGGCACTCTCCTTCAGATACTCCTCCACAAGGGAGAAAAGCATGTTTTTATCGATCATTATAGCCTTCATGAACAAAAAAGGAAGCGGTTTTTCCTGCTTCCCTCTCACTTGTCGGATGCAAAGATATTATTTTCAAACGGATTCACAAAATCTTTGCCCTCTTTTTCTGCAAGGCAATGACGCTTTTGCGAAATGAGTGCTCACTTCGGTACCGATAGGGAATGCATGGTGCGGGCTACGGCCGGCAACTGTTTTCTTACTCCTCGGCTAAGAGCTGTACATCAGCGTCCGGCGGAGGAATTGTCGCTTCCCTCTCTTCGTTCAGGGAGATGACCTCTTTCCGGTTGCGTATCCTGGGAATTACAGAATCATCGGCAATGCCGATAATGACGCCAAACTTGTAGAGATGGGTCACCACGACCCCCTCTTTTCGAAGGCTTTCAACGACAGCGCTGAGCCGGTCCAGATAGATCTCCGATATGGTGATGACGATGTGTCTCATACTATTGCTCTTTTCCTGGTGCAAGCGACAGGCCTGCACCCACATCTTCCCGCGGCAGCGGCAACTCTTTTGTTTGCGCTATCAGTTCTTTGATGATTGTGGCGGGTGTGGCGCCGGGGTACTTTTCCCAGAGAAGGGCCAGGATTCCTGCCACAAACGGAGTTGCCATGCTGGTGCCTGATAGGATGCGGTACCTTGATGGCATGGGCCAGGAGGAGTAGATGGCTACGCCGGGCGCCGCAATGTTTACCTCTCCTCCCGGGTTGATGGCGCGGTTTGAGAAATCCGCCACCTGCAGCCTCTCATCGAGAGCGCCTACGGCAAGGATAGAGGGGCAGTCGGCAGGACTCCCTACAGGACTGTATCGGTCGCGGGAGCGTCTGCTGTCGTTGCCTGCAGCCGCAACGATTACTGTCCCCCGGGAGAGGGCATACTGTGCTGCCCGCTCATAGGCCATGTCGTATTGCTGCCCCGCGAAAACCCGCGATCCCAGCGACAGGGAGAGCACCTTGCAACCCTTATCGGCTGCCCAGGTGATCCCGTCCAACACCCAGGCCTGGGCTCCGCTACCCTGGTTGTTGAGAACCTTGCCGGCGAAGATGTGGGCACCGGAAGCCACACCATACCGTATTCCGTCGGGGTCTTCCAATCCGCAGGCGATCCCTGTGCAGTGGGTCCCATGTCCATGCATATCCTGAATGGTTTCACCGGAAACAAAAGAGTAGCTTGTAACCTCTCTTGCACTGAAGTCGGGATGGGTGATGTCAAGGCCGGTATCCATGATTGCCACCTTTACCCCCGTTCCCTTGTAAGGTGAATGGAGCGCTTCCGTGATCTGTATTCCCCAGCTGGATCGCTTTTCTTGCTCCTCGGGAACATCATCCGGAATATAGATAACCTTCTCCGGTTTAACCAGGAAGTCAGCGTATTTGTCTGAGAGGTGATCGATGAGCCCTTTGTCACTGCCCAGCAGGGCTATCCCCAGATCATTGTAAAAGAGTGCGTCAGCACTGCTGATTTTGCTTTCACTGAAGGTCTCACTGATAAAATCGGCCGTATTGGCGACAGTTAAACCCCACTTGGATTCGAGCATCCTGGTTGCTTTCAGCACGCTGCCGGTTCCTTCTCTCAGGATCAGGAAGTGCCTGCCGGTAAATAGCGGATTGGGGTCGTCTTCCCGTTCATACACCTCCCGGATAAACTTGTCGAGGGTGCCTCCTGTGGCGGGATGTTCCCGCAGGAAGGTCTGTTTGCCCAGTATGGGTGGTTTCATATCGCAGCTTTTATTTCGTTACACATGGCTGCCGGTAGCTGGACATTCGCCGCTGAACAATTTTGATATATCCCGGCCGGCGCAGTGCTCTGCTGGCAGACAATCCAAACCCTGCTGATGCAGGTACTCACGAAAAACCACCACTGCATAGTTTTCGGCTGTGGGGAAATTTACGGCGCATAGTGGCTGCAAGTTAGTGTATTATTTTGATTCAACCAAGTGATGAGGATTTTTTTCGCCTGACATGCCGGAGAGATCTGTTTGGGACAGGCCTGTAACACATTGTCGAAAATTATGCCTATTTTTGTCTCTTCTTACAAGATGAAAGATAAAATGAAAAAATGATGGAGAAATCCGAAAGCAGTCAAGTTGTGTACGACAAAAATGTGATCGACTTTCTGGCTGTGGCGGCCGAGCTTTGTCACTTCCTGGAGGGTGAGGCTGAGTTGCCGCGTAGCGAGTGGGTGGAGAGGGCACTCAAGCTGCTGCCTCTTCTTTATCTGAAAGCTCTCCTTCTGCCGGAAACAAAAGGAATGCATGATGAGTTGCCCCCCACTTTTGTGCGTGAGGAGGATTACGCACGCGTGGCAAGTCGTGTTGCCGCTGTGATGGGGGAGGAAGATACTTACCTCGATGTGTTTGTGGAAGATATGAAGTACAGTGATCGTCCCATCTCTGCATTTGTTTCGGAGAATGTAGCGGATCTTTACCAGGATATCCGTAATTTTGTTTCGGTTTACCAATTCGAGCTCTCAGAGCAGATGGAGATTGCCCTTTCTGCATGCCGGGAGAATTTTTTCCTCTATTGGGGACAGAAACTGGTGAATGTGCTGCGTCCCCTGCACACGCTCAAATGCAGGGAAGAAGAGAACGGAATGGATGATAACCTGGGGAAGATAAATAACGAAGAATTGTGGGATTGACAATCACCAAGGAGCAACTGGCCGGGTTGCCGACAGAATCGTTTGGAGGCAGAATTGTTGTAATTGATCACGAAGAGGAGGTGGAAGAGGCTGTTGCGTATCTTTTGCAACAGCCGGCACTGGGTTTCGATACCGAAACCAAACCTGCTTTCAAGCGGGGCCAGAATCACAAGGTAGCACTGATGCAATTGGCGACTGATGAGATCTGCTATCTCTTCCGTCTCAACCGCATTGGCTACCCGGATGCACTGGAGCAGCTCATGGGTGATGCCGGCATCAAGAAAATCGGCCTCTCGCTGCGTGACGATTTTGCTGCCATCCGACAGCGTTCGGTGCGCAAACCGGAGAACTTCATCGATCTGCAGCTTTTTGTTGACAAGTTTGGCATAGATGACAACAGCCTGCAGAAAATCTACGCCCTTCTCTTCGGAAAAAAGATCTCCAAGAGCCAGCGCCTCTCCAACTGGGAGGCACCACAATTGACCCCTGCCCAGCAGTCCTACGCCGCTATCGATGCCTGGGCCTGCCTTCGGATATATAACCACCTGACCGATACAAAGAACCCAACAACCCAAGAATAAGATGTACCAAGAGATTTTGCTGAAGCCAAAAAAAGATGATTCTCTCAAACGATTTCATCCCTGGGTTTTTTCAGGTGCCCTTGCAGAAGGCACATCCTTTCCCGAAGAGGGAACAGTGGTGCGTATCCTGGATGCTGAAGGCTCCTTTCTGGGTGTCGGCCATTACCAGGTGGGCAGCATCGCTGTGCGTATCCTCTCTTTCAGAGATGAAGCCATTGACAGTTCCTTCTACCGGTCTGCGCTCGTTCGGGCCCTGCAGTTGAGACAACAACTGCAACTGATACGCAACGACAACACGATTTACCGGCTTGTACATGGTGAGGGAGATCATCTCCCCGGCCTGATCATCGACATCTATGGCCGCACAGCTGTGATTCAGGCCCACTCGGCGGGGATGCACCGAGACCTGGAACTGATTACCCGGGCACTGAAAGAGATCCTGCCCGGCGATCAGTTGAAACATATATACTACAAGTCGGAAAGCACCCTTCCCTATAAAGCGGGACTGGGTGCTGAAGATGGGTATCTATGGGGTGGGGAGGCTGCGGAAGCCGTCGCACTTGAAAATGGGCTCCAGTTTCAGATCGACTGGCTTCGGGGACAGAAGACAGGCTTTTTCATCGATCAGCGGGAGAACAGATGTTTGCTGGAAAAGTACGCTGCCGGACGCCGTTTTCTCAACATGTTCTGTTATACGGGTGGCTTCTCGGTTTACGCCCTGCGAGGCGGTGCGGTGCTGGTCGACTCAGTTGACAGCTCCTCAAAAGCGATTTCAGTCACCAACCACAATATCGGACTCAACTTCGGAGAGATGCCCCGGCACAATTCGTTTGCGGAAGATGCATTTCGCTACCTGAAAGAGACCCCGGTAGGAAAGTATGACCTGATCCTGCTCGATCCGCCTGCCTTTGCCAAGCACCGTGGAGCAGTGAACAACGCCCTGCAGGGTTACAAAAAACTGAATCATGCTGCCTTGGCGAAAATTGCACCGGGAGGGATCCTCTTCACCTTCTCCTGCTCCCAGGCAATTTCCAGGGAGCAGTTCCGGCTGGCTGTTTTCAGTGCAGCAGCCATCTCCGGGCGTCGGGTAAGGATTCTTCACCAGCTGACCCAGCCAGCCGACCATCCGGTCAATATGTATCATCCGGAAGGTGAATACCTGAAAGGATTGGTGCTTGAGGTGGAATAAAGTGTGAAAAACAGGTTTAAAATCGCCCGATCCTGTCGTTTTTGGTTAAACTGTGCAAAATTGGGGATATTTCTGTTCAATAGTTATGTTTTATAACACAAAATCGCTTATCTTTGCAATGTGTTTTTCATGGTATTAGATTTAAGGTTAACAATGAAGATTGGTTGTCGTGAGACAACCTTTCCTTTTTTATACCCCTCCCTTTTTTATTTTCACAATTTATAAACGTTACCCTTTGTCTTTGTGGCTGGTTTATTGTTATTTTTGTGTGGCAATAGTTTGACAGCAGAAATGGAGTTACGTACACACATAGAAATTCCCAGATCAGATATATCGATTGATCACCACAGGCAGATGATGCTGTTTGGTTCCTGTTTTTCCGGGGAAATTGGCAGGAAGCTGACGGAGCACAAGTTTCGGGTAGAGATCAATCCTTTTGGTATTCTTTACAATCCTCTTTCGGTGTTGTTTGCCATTGAGAGACTGATCTCCGGAGTACCTTTCACGAGTGACGATCTGTTTTTCCACAACGGTTTGTATCACAGCCTGCAACACCACGGATCCTTTTCATCACCCCAAAGGGAGGATGCGTTGCAGCGGATGAATGACCGTTTTGAACAGGCTGTGGCATTGCTGCCGCACGCCACTCTTCTGGTGATCACTTTTGGAACAGCCTGGGTTTATCGGTGGAAAGAGAATGACCAAGTTGTTGCCAACTGCCACAAGCTGCCACCGCAACAGTTCCACCGGGTTCGTCTGACCCCCGGGGAGATCACCCGGGAGTGGGAGGGACTCCTTTCCCGGCTATTGCTGCTGAATCCGGAGATGCAGCTGCTTTTCACGGTGAGCCCCGTACGTCATTGGGGGGATGGAGCGCATGAAAACCAGCTTAGCAAATCGATTCTTCATCTGGCGATCGACGCACTGCAACGCCTTTTTCCACAACAGGTTGCCTATTTCCCCGCATACGAACTGCTGATGGATGAGCTGCGGGATTATCGTTTCTATGGAGAGGATATGCTGCACCCATCCTCTCTTGCCGTAGACTACATCTGGGATCGATTTTCCCTGGCCTTCTTCAGCAGGGAGACTCAAAAGGTGAACAGGGAGTGGAGCTTGCTTCGACAGGCATTGGAACACCGACCCCTACATCCCGGCAGTGAGGCATTTCAACAGTTCCGTCGCCAGACAGCTGAGCGGCTGGAAGCATTTGCCAGGCGGTATCCGGGCATCACATTGGACGAAGAGAGAATACAGCTAACCTTGCGTGATAATAGATTATGAAGAGAACTATTCAACAGATCGCATCTCAGTTGCAATTGCCGCATAAGAACCTGAGACCGGCAGAGATTGAGCAGTTGCTTACCGACAGCAGACGGCTCTCCGTTCCGGAGACAACTCTCTTTTTTGCACTGGAGACACGCAGCAATGATGCGCATGCGTTTGTTTCCGATCTCTATGAGGAAGGAGTACGCAATTTTGTCGTGACAAAGATGCTCCCGGAGTGGAGTTCCCTTAACGATGCCAATTTTCTCAGGGTGAAGAGTTGCCTCCTGGCACTGCAGAAAGTTGCCTCCTGGCATCGGTCACAATTTGAGATACCGGTTATCGGGATCACCGGTAGCAACGGTAAGACGATCGTTAAGGAATGGCTCTATCAGCTACTGGAAAAGGATTACAACATCACCCGCTCTCCCCGTAGCTACAATTCGCAGATTGGAGTGCCCCTTTCCGTCTGGCAGCTGGATGAGAAGTCAGAGTTGGGTATTTTTGAAGCCGGGATCTCAATGCCTGATGAAATGGAGTGTCTGGAACCGGTGATCAGGCCTACTATTGGTGTGCTCACAAAGATAGGGGAGGCACATCAGGAGAACTTTACCTCTCTCCAGCAGAAATGTATGGAGAAGCTGGAGCTCTTTGTCAATTGTGATGTTTTTATTTTTGACGAAGACAATGAACTGGTTTCACGCTGCGTCGATCTGATGGTGCTCTCCCAGAAGACATTCTCCTGGTCAAGAAAAAACCGGGAGGCTCCGCTCTTTATCTCTGCAGTGGAAAGAAAAGAGGATCAGACTGTGATCAGCTACTCCTTCCTCAGTTTTGACTATTCGTTTCGGATTCCGTTCTCCGATGAGGCTTCGATAGAGAATGCCATCAACTGTCTGGCGGTAGCGCTCTATCTGCATGTTGCACCAACTGAGATTTCAGAGAGGATGATGCAGCTCGAACCGGTCGCGATGCGGTTGGAGCTGAGGAAAGGGAAGCAGGAGTGTCTGATCATCAACGATACCTACAATTCCGATATCAACTCCATCAGGATTGCATTCGACTTTCAGCAGCAGCGTCGTCTGGAACCTGCACTGCAGAAGACAGTGATCCTCTCCGATATCCTTCAAAGCGGATTGTCCCCCCGGTCACTCTACAGGAGGGTGGCTGAACTGGCAGAGCAAAGCGGTATCCGGAAGCTGATTGGCATCGGTCCTGAGATTTCGGCTAACGGGGAGCTCTTTGCCATTCCTGAAAGACAGTTTTATCCCTCCACGGATGAGTTTATCCGATCGGGCATCTGGAAATCATTCCGCGGGGAGCTGATCCTGCTAAAGGGAGCACGCCGTTTTCATTTTGAAAGGATCAGTACGCTGCTCGAGGAGCGGATACATGAGACACAGCTGGAAGTAGATCTCGACGCGGTGGTACACAACTTCAACTTTTATAAATCGAGACTGCATTCTCCCGGTAGACTGGTTTGTATGGTTAAGGCCAATGGCTATGGCACGGGTGCTGCCGAGATTGCCAAGACGCTACAGTACCATCGTTGCGATTACCTGGCGGTGGCAGTTGCCGAGGAGGGGATGCAGCTCAGAAAGGAGGGAATTACCCTGCCGGTGATGGTGCTCAATCCCGAGGTGAATGGATTCGAAGAGCTGTTCACACATGACCTTGAGCCGGAAGTGTATAACTTTCGTATTTTGGAGGTATACATCAAAGAGGCGGAAAGACGGGGAGTAACCGGTTACCCGATCCATCTGAAAATCGACAGTGGCATGCACCGTCTGGGGTTTCTTCCCGAACAGATTCCGGAGCTTGCCTCCCGGCTGGCCGCTCAGAAAGGGCTGAAAGTGCTTTCGGTATTCTCCCACCTCTCTGCCAGTGAGAGTTGGATTTTCGACGATTTCACCCGGCAGCAGATGGAGACCTTCCGGCAGGCTGCCCATGATATCGAACAGGCATTGCAATACCGTATATGGAAGCATATTCTCAACTCTGCCGGTATGGAACGCTTTCCCACTGGGGAATGGGACATGGTACGGCTCGGGATCGGTCTCTACGGCATCAGCGCCAGTGGCCTGCAGGGATTGAAGAATGTCTGCACGCTGAAAACCACCATCCTGCAGATCAAACAGGTGTCTGCCAATGAGACAATCGGTTACGGAAGAAAGGAAAAGCTGCAACGTGATGCCCGCATCGCCACGATTCGCTTCGGCTATGCGGACGGCCTCAATCGTCAATTCGGCAATCGTAAGGGGAAGGTGCTGATCAACGGCATGCTTGCCCCAATCGTAGGGAATGTGTGCATGGATCTCTGCATGGTGGATGTGACCGACCTCCCTGCCGAAGAGGGTGATACGGTGATTCTTTTCGGTGAGGGACTTTCTGTTATCGAGCAGGCCGAATCGATCGGAACCATTCCCTATGAGATCCTCACCTCGCTCTCACCTCGCGTGAAACGAATTTATCTGAAAGAATAACGCCTTTCCCGTGGTTCCTCTTCCCTTGCTCTTTCGTGTCAGCACAAAAAAAGCAACCCGATCGTTCGATCGGGTTGCTTTTTTTGTGTGTCTGTAGCGCGTCTGCTTAGTCTACAAAGAAGATAGCAACACGGTTCCAGTCATTTTCTGCATAGGGCTGTTCGGTATCACCCTTCCAGTCGATAGAGATGCGATCGCTGCTGATGCCATAGTCATTGGTCAGGGCATCGGCTACGGCTCTTGCACGCCTTTCAGAGAGTGCGAAGTTGTATTCAGGCGTACCGGTCTGTGCATCGGCATAAGCAACAATGTTTACCTTAGCGTTGGGGTTGGCCTTCATGTATTCGGCAGTGTTGTGGACGCTGATCTGCTGACCCTTGTCGATCTTGGCAGAGTTGATGGGAAGAACACCACGTTGGGTACATATACAGCTTCGTTCACTACAGTCGGTTCTACCTCAGGGCATTCGGGGCAGGACTCTGGTCTGAGTCTCAGCTCTTCGTTCTCGGCACGCAGTCTGTTGATCTGGCTGTTGAGGTCGTTGATCAGGTTGTAGTCCATCAGCTCGGCAGGAGTGAAATCCTGTTTGCCACCCAGACCGAACTTCAGGCCTGCAACACCGGTAAGGATGCCGTCGTAACCGATCTTTTCGGCGATACCGTCAGCCGCCGAACCATCGAAACTCCTGTCTCCGATTCTCATACCTATCTCAAGGAAGAGAGCGACGCTCTTGGAGAGCTGGAAGTTGTTGATCAAACCGGCATTCCAAGTCATCGACCTGTCGTATACATTGCTCCACTCATCATCCAATCCGTGCATGTAACCAATACCAACATAGGGGATCAGGCTGTATACGCGGTCGGGGTTGTAGCTGCCCCAAGCGTTGATGATGTTGTACATCAGGTCAACATGGCCGCCAATCCAAGTGGTTTCGGCAAGTGCAGCAGGGTTCACATGCTTGATGCTACCACCGTCAATGACCACACGGGCACCCCAGTTGGGAGAGTTCCAGCGACCGAATTCCAGTTGGCCGTTCCAGCCCAGACGGTCCATGATGTCCGCACCTGCATCGGCTTCACCAGTCGTCATGTAGAGGTTTGTTCCACCGCCGAGACCCATATACCAGTTGTCACTAGCCTTGTTTTTCAGGTACACCGTACCATGAGAAACGTTTTGTACTTCCTGTGCACTGATGCTGAAGGCAAGAAGTGCAGAAAATAAAAGTAAACTAAACTTTTTCATAAATTTACAATCTAATTAAACATTTTGCGTTTTACAATAACTCGATATTCTTAGTTTTTAACGGTTGTACTGCGTTCAGTACTTCCTTTCTATGGTTCCTCTATAACATTTGCGTTATAAAAATGTTCGCAGAATGATGCCTGAATAGCCCTCATCTCCCCGGCTTTCTCCTATTTGCTCCCGTTGAAGCAGTTAAGCTTAAGATTACAAATATAAAACTTAAAATTTATATAATCTTGTTTTTCTGTCAGAAATTTCCAAAAATGTGACCAAATGGGCCTTTTTCCCCATTGCCAGATTCTGACACCCGTTTTGTTTTCTTTTTTTAACCCAGATAGCTTTTCAAAAGTTTGCTGCGGGAATCCTGACGCAATCGCCGGATCGCTTTCTCTTTGATCTGCCGCACCCGCTCGCGGGTCAGCTGGAACTTATCGCCAATCTCTTCAAGTGTCATCTCCTGGCAGCCAATGCCAAAAAACATCTTGATGATATCGCTCTCTCTCTCCGTCAGAGTGGAAAGTGCCCGGTCTATCTCTTTCTGCAGTGATTCGTTGATCAGCGTACGGTCGGCAATGGGAGCATCATCATTGACCAATACATCCAGCAGGCTGTTGTCCTCACCCTCCACGAAAGGCGCATCCATCGAGATGTGGCGCCCCGACACCTTTAGGGAATCGGTGACCTTGTCAACTGAAAGATCGAGTTCGGTGGCCAGCTCTTCCGCTGAGGGACGTCGTTCATTCTCCTGCTCAAATTTCTGAAAAGCCTTGCTGATTTTGTTGAGTGAGCCTACCTGATTGAGTGGTAGCCGCACGATGCGTGACTGTTCGGCGAGGGCTTGCAGAATCGACTGGCGTATCCACCATACAGCATAGCTGATAAACTTGAATCCACGGGTCTCATCAAACTTCTCGGCAGCCTTGATCAATCCCAGGTTTCCCTCATTGATCAGGTCCGGCAGGCTGAGTCCCTGGTTCTGGTATTGTTTGGCTACCGACACCACGAAGCGCAGGTTTGCCCTGGTGAGCTTTTCCAGGGCCTGCCGGTCACCTTTCTTGATCGCCTGCGCCAGCTCTACCTCTTCCTCCACGGTGATCAGATCCTCGCGTCCAATCTCCTGCAGATACTTGTCGAGGGAAGCGCTTTCACGGTTGGTGATCGATTTTGTAATTTTAAGTTGTCTCATCTCTCTGTTTCGATTCTACTGTATATTCTTTTGGTTGTGGCATTGGGGCTGCAAAAGTACAAAATAATTCCGTATATTGGAGAATAATGGCACCCAGTGTCAAACATATAGCAAAGGAATCCGGCCTTTGCGCCTAATTCCTTTGCTATAGAAACGTTATTTGGTTCCTTTTTGTTACTGAAATGGGGGTGATTAACCTTCGTTAACCATCCATTACTCTTGTGACAGGTCGATAGCGATGTATTGTGTTCTGCCATTGGGATAAAAACCGGCCACCAACACCACCTTGTCTTCCCGCGTGCGGGTGGCTGCCACTATGCTCTCCACATCGCCGGGATTGTTAACCGGTTGGTTGTTCATGCGCAGAATGATGAATCCCTTGTTGATTCCTTCCTTGCGGAACAGCCCTTTGTTATCGACGCTTTCTACTTCGAGGCCACTGGAGATGCCCAGGAGGCGTTTCCGTTCCTCGCTTACCGGTTTAAATGTAGCTCCCAGCGCGCTGACAGCATCTTTTTTGCGGGTGATTTCAGTACTTCCTTCATCGTTCTTCAGCTCCACAGTAAAGGAGCGTTTGTTCCCGTTGCGGTCGACTGCGACGCTAATCTTGTCACCCGGTCGGTAGCGGTTCAGTTGGCTCTGCAGTTCTGCAAAATTGCGGATAGGCACATTGTTGATAGCGGTCAGGATGTCACCTTTCTGTATGCCGGCTGTCTTGGCTGCGCTTCTGTCGGAGAAATCCTCAACCAACACACCTTTGATCTGTGACAGCTCCCGGGCGCGCTCAGGATCCTCACGGCGTATGTTTTCGATGTTGGGTACCTGTATGCCCAGCATCGCACGCTGCACGGTTCCGTATTCTTTCAGGTCAGCCGCAATCTTTCCCGCAATGGAGATGGGTACTGCAAAGGCATATCCCGCAAAGTTTCCTGTCTGGGAATAAATGGCGGTGTTGATGCCTACCAGCTCGCCACGGGTATTGACCAGTGCCCCCCCGCTATTTCCCGGGTTGACAGCAGCGTCGATTTGGATAAATGACTGGATGCCGAGGCTGCCCCCCATCACGTTGCCTCTGTTCTTGGCGCTAACGATCCCGGCGGTGACGGTAGAGGTGAGGTTGAAGGGGTTGCCTACCGCAAGTACCCATTCACCCACTTGCAGGGCGTCAGAGTTGCCGAAGGTGAGATAGGGGAACTCATCTCCTTCGATCTTGAGGAGCGCAATGTCACTCATGCGGTCTGTACCCACCACCTTGGCGGTAAACTCACGGTTATCGTTCAGTGTGACCGATACCTCCGTGGCATTCTCGACCACATGGTTGTTTGTGATGATGTATCCATCTTTCGATATGATCACTCCTGAGCCGAAACCTACCTGTTCGCGGGGCTGTGCAGGCATACGGTCACCGAATCCGAAGAAAAAGTCGAAAGGGTTGATGTATTGCTGTTGACTGATGGTCTTGGTTTTGACATGCACCACGCCATCAACCGAGCGGGAAGCTGCTTCGGTGAAGTCGGGGTAACCATCTGCCGTGGTAAGGCTGGTAAGCACCACATTTTTGTCCTGACCAAACGAATCGGCCAGCTGCCCCATCTCTTCCGTATAGCTACTGTCGGAATTGCCGGGCTTGCCTTTTTCCTCATTTCCGCGGATCATGTGATACCCAAAAAGGGTGATAACCGAGCTCAAAATTGCAACCAGGACGATTGCAAAAGTGTTTTTTGTGTTATTTGTATTCATATTGTTGGTTTTGAAGTTTGTTGCTGTTTCCCACTGCAGCAAATGTAACACAAAAATTATACAGAAGAGGATTCGCCACGATGGCTTTTAACACTTTTAACGGAAAGAATATCCGATTAACCCGATTTAACCGGAAAAGACGATCCTACACCCCATCTGCCTGACAAGATGGCATCCGGCTGTCATTGTCCGGTGTCAGCCTATCGCCTCACTCTGTTTCGTTTGTTGGCATACCGCCTGAAACGGAAGTTGTTGAATGGCTGGAAGAGGTCATACAGCAGCAGATGGATGTGATAACGCACACCATCCAGCAATCTGCTGTTTCTGTTGAGCACGGTAAATACCACGCTGTAGCGGAGCAGCAGGAGCAGCAATGCCATGCCTGTCAGTATCCAGGAAGAGGTGTGGAGCGAGAGACTGATTGTGGCCGTCAGAGCGGCGAAGAAGAGATAGCGGCTCATACTCTCCAGGTTGAAGAGATGGGGGGGGAATCCTTTGTAAAACTGTTTGCTGTAGAGGTACTTCGATTTTAATGATCGCCAGGTGAAGAAGTTGTCAATGCCGTGTGTCTCGGTCATGCTATCCGGTGAGAGCAGCACACCGGTCGCTTTTCCACGGGCAATCCTGTTGATGAAGAGATCATCCTCCCCCCCGTCGATATGCAGGATAGATGAGAATCCTTTGTGTCGGAAAAAGAGTTCTTTGCGGTAGGCCATGTTGCGCCCAATGCCCATGTAGGGCTTCCCCAGCAATGCCATGGAGAGGAACTTGAGGTGGTGCATCAGGTTGTCGAACCGGATGAACCTGTGCATCCCCGTCTTCCTGTCAATATGCAACCGGCTGAATCCCAGTATGATTTCTTTTCCTGTGGCGAACGCTTTGCCATACTCTTTGATCCAATTCCGGGTGCAGGGCTTGCAGTAGGCTTCCGAAAAGAGCAGGTTTTCGTATCTGGCAGCCTTGATGCCAATGGTGAGTGCCAGTTTTTTTTCGTTGACACTATCTGCCTCAGCGGGTACATAGGTGTGATAAAGATGTGGATACTTCAGGCCTGCAGCTTTCAGAACCATATCGGTCTCGTCGGTGGAGCCACTGTTAACCACGATCACTTCGTAGACAGGGTAATCCTGCTCCAGCATAAAGGGGAGGTTCTGTTTCAGCTCTTCCGAGTTGTTTTTTGAAGGGATGATTACCGAAATGGGGGGAAGTTCCTGATCGGAAATAGCGGGTGCAGCCTGTTTTTTTTGATGCTGCCAGGGTTTGTTGTATATCACCAGAAAAAACAGCAGCTGCACGAAAAAGAAAAACAGCAACAATCCGCCCAGGATCCACTCGGTAAGTGTCAACCCGGAGAACGCTACAAAAAGATATTCCATTTCGAGTGGTTATAATTTGTCAGAAAAAAGTGAAGCGGGTATCGCTCTGCAGTTGTAGGTTGAGGCCATTGTTTCTCCGTAGGCACCCGCCGAACGGATGGCAATCAGATCGCCCCGTTTGGATTCATTGAGGGGAAAGTCACGGGCAAAGACATCGCTTGACTCACAAATCGGTCCTACCACATCGTAAGGGGTGTAGGGTTCCTCTGAGCTGATGTTCTCGATGTGGTGAAAAGCCTGGTAGAGGGCCGGGCGGATCAGCTCTGTCATTCCGGCATCGACGATCAGGAATTTTTTCTGCATACCCTCCTTTACATAGACCACACGGGTAATCAACGAGCCACAGGGAGCCACCATTGATCGCCCCAGTTCAAAGTGGAGGGTCTGATCCTCTTCCAGTTTCAGGTACTTGTCGAACAACCGGAAGTAGGATTCGAAATCAGCTATGGGGCAGTGGTTGGGGTGCTGGTAGTTGATGCCCAATCCGCCACCCACATTGATCACCGGCAGGGTGATACCTTGCCGGTGGAACCACTCCCGCAGTTCCAGTACTTTCACGCAGAGATCTTCGAACGAGGAGAGATCGGTAATCTGTGAGCCGATATGAAAGTGTATACCGATCAGATTGATCTGCTGCCCTTCTGCAATCATCCGCAGGATGGCGGGCAGATCATCTTCGTTGATGCCGAACTTGTTCTCGTTCAGGCCGGTCGTGATGTAGTGGTGGGTGTGGGCATCCACATTGGGATTGATGCGTAGTGCTACAGGCGCTTTCTTTCCCTGTGCTGCTGCCAGCCCATTTAGCACCTCCAGCTCAGCCATCGATTCTACATTGAAACAGAATATATCGTTCTCCAGGCCAATCCGGATCTCCCGATCGGTCTTACCCACACCGGCAAAGGCTATTTTGCTGGCTGGAAAGCCACATGCGAGTGCCCGCAGGATTTCGTTGCCGCTCACACAATCAGCACCAAACCCGTAAGAGGCAATGAGTCGCAGAATTTCCGGGTTGGCATTGGCTTTGATGGCGTAGTGTATATGAAACGGTTTCCCGGCGGTCTCCTGACGGATGGTGTCGAGTGTCTCGCGTAACAGTGTTATGTCGTAATAGTAGAACGGTGTTTCGAAGGCTTCGAATTTCTCAGTGGGAAAGATTCCTTTGATCATCTCTAATAGGGTCTGTTAGGGTTTGTTTTGCGCATCGGGTGGACAGAAAACCGGTGGGTCTGCCACTCTTTGGGTGACAAAAATAGCTTTTTTTCGGCGAAATTGTTACATTTCAAGCAAAGAAAATGCCTGTTCCAGCTTCTCATCCATGGAGCTGGTGGCATCAATCCAGTGGATGGTAAAACCACGCCGTTCCATTCCCCTGAACCAGGTCATCTGCCGCTTGGCAAATTGATGAATGGCAATCTCCAGTTGACGGGTCATTTCCTTATAGGAGAGCATGCCGGTTACGTGGAGCGTAACAAATTTATACTCCAGACCGTAGTAGATAAGGTCGTCAGGCGGAATCCCCTCGCTGAGGAGTTGCCGCACCTCTTCGATCATTCCTTCACGGAGGCGTGCTTCCAGGCGGCGGCTAATCTTCTCCCGCCGCAACTCACGATCGATCTGCAGACCCAGAATGGTGCTCTCAAGGGGAGGGTATGCTGCGTGGGAGGGACTCTGCCGTGACCGGTAGTCAGCGATTTCGATGGCACGGATCGCCCGTCTTTTTGTGCCGGTATCGGTGATGTTGTGCAGGGGGCCATAGCTGCGTAGGATCTCACTGAGCTCAGTGAGATCTTTCTCCCCGAGACGACTTCTCAGTTCCGGGTTGACAGGGACATCGGGCAAGTGATATCCCCTCAACACCGATTCAATGTAGAGACCGGTTCCGCCACAGAGTATGGGTCGTTTTCCCCGGCTGCAGACATCCTGATAGGCGATATGAAAATCATGCTGGTAGTCGAATAGCGTATATCTGTCTCCCGGCTCCCGGATATCAATCAGGTGAAAGGGTACCGTGGAGCTGTCTTCGAGCCTGTATTCGTTCAGATCCTTGCCGGTGCCAATGTCCATACGGCGATAGAGCTGTCGTGAGTCTCCGCTCAATATCTCTCCGTTACACGCAGCTGCCAGTTGCACAGCAAAGGGGGTCTTGCCGCTCGCTGTTGGCCCAAGGAGAGTAATCAGCTTTTGTTGCATAATCGTAGGCGGGAATGCTGCTTACCAGCTCCCGCCGGCGCCTCCTCCGCCAAAACTACCGCCTCCACCACCGCCGAATCCTCCAAAACCTCCTCCGCCACCGAATCCCCCAAACCCGCCGCCACTGTGTCGGCTTCCTCCCATCACCGGAGGGAAGAAAATGGGAGGATTGACGCTGCGACGGTGTCCCCCACTGTCGATATGCTGATCACCACCCCCCGAGAGTAGGGAGAAAAGGATAAGGATTCCGATGACCAGGATGATGACTGCCAGCAAGGGGATGCCCCCCTCATCTTCTGCTTCGTTGGCAAATTCACCCGAGAGGCGGGCAATCATCTCTTCCACTGCGGCGTTGACGCCTCCAAAGTAATCCTCCTCCATGAAGTAGGGGATCATCACATTGCGTACAATGCGGCCGGCATAGGCATCGTTGATGCGAGCCTCCAGTCCATAGCCGGTGGCAATAAATGCCTCTCCCCGGTTGTTGCCTCGTTTGGGTTTGATCAGGATCACAGCGCCGTTGTTCTTGCTCTTTTGTCCCACCTGCCATTTCTCCCCCAGTTGGAAGGCGAAGTCGGAAGCAGCATATCCCCCCAGGTCATCCACCGTCACCACATAGATCTGTGTGGAGGTGGAATCATGGTACGCCAGCAGTTTCTGTTCCAATGCCCGGTTTCCGGAGTCAGTGAAGACGCCGGCAAAATCATTCACCAATCGGTAAGGCTGCATCGGCTCCGGGATATCCTGCGCCGCCAGCGACCCGATGAGCAGGAGAAAAAGGGCAAGGATTTGCAGGTTACTCTTCCAGGATGACTTCATCACTCAGTTCATTTATGTCGTGCTCCGATACCGGATATTGTACTCTGATCAGTTTCCCCACTCTGTCTACACCGCGGCATATACCCTCGGCAATTCTCCCCTCCCGGAAGAAGGATAGCATCTCATGCAATACCTCATCCCAGAAGTCTTTCCGTGTGGCGTCATGAATTCCCCTGTCACCCCAGATGGCCGCCTTGTGGTCGGAGGGTGAGACGTAGAGCAGCACACCGTTTCGCTGTTTGGTAGCTTCCATTTTCATCCGGGTGAAATTGAGGAATGCCACCTCCAGGGGATCTCCCTTGCAATGCCGGGAAACACATACGCGTATCTCACCCGAAGTGTGACGCTCTGCTTTGCGGATCGATTCGCTGATTTGCTCCAGTTCTTCCTTGCTCAGCATGACTTTTTTTTGTGCCTCAGAACTGAACCTGAGGTGCTGTTTCTGCCCCGGCTACTGCTTCGAAATAGGCCTTAGGTTCAAATTTGAACCATTTGGCGTAGATTACCTGCGGAAACTTGCGGATATAGGCGTTGTAATCCCGCGCTATCTGGTTGAATTTGTTCCTTTCCACCGAGATGCGGTTTTCTGTGCCGGCCAGCTCATCCTGCAGTGCAAGAAAGTTTTGATTTGCCTTCAACTCGGGGTAGTTTTCCTGGATCAGCAACAACCTTCCAAGAGCCTGACTCAGCTGATTCTGTGCCTGCTGGTACTCCTGCAGGCTCTCTGTCGTGAGGTTCTCCGGGCTGATGGTGGTCTGTGTAGCCTTTGCCCTGGCTTCGGTTACCTGTGTGAAGGTCTCCTGCTCATGGGTAGCATATCCTTTCACCGTGTTCACCAGATTGGGAATCAGGTCGGCGCGCCGCTGATAGGCGTTCTGTACGTTTCCCCACTGGGCGGTGACCGCTTCCTGTTTCTCCACCATGTTGTTATATCCCTGGCAACCGGTCATTGAAGCGGCGCCGGCAAGAATCAATAGGATGTACAATACTCTTTTCATTGTGTTTGGATAATTGTGATATGGATCTGTGGATCGTCTTGTTTGCAATTGCTACAAAGGTAGGAAAATATTTTTGCTGCGATCCATCATTTTCTGAGAGGTTTTCACTCTTATCTGATAATCTGTATGGAATCGCATCTGAAAATCGATTTGTCCGCATGATTTTTCAGGTGACGCTTTTTTATATATCTTTGTAAACTGGAACTGTATCCCATTTGTTATGTTATTTCATATGATTAAAAATGAAAAGACAATCTTCCAGTAATCATAGCTTATGAAACCATATTTTTTTTCGTTGCTATTTGTCCTGTCCTTGCTGCTGGCTTCCTTTGTCAGGGCAGGAGACGCAATTGCCGGTCAGACTCTCCCGCAGCTGAGAACAGACAGTACCGATCTGTTTAACGAAATCACCGACATTTCCCGGCAGATAGAGCAGCGTACAGCAAAAGAGGAACAGGACTGGCAGGCAGAGCGAGACGATCTCTCTCTCCCCGGTAGGGAGGATTCCCTTACCGCTGCTTCAGCAGACAGCCTTTTGATACCCCATCGGCTCTCTTACCGCAATCGTTTGGATTCTCTCTATCGCAGAAGCGAACGGGGTACGCTGATGCTTCCTGTTCATTCCAACCTGGCAGCTTCTCTCAACGGGCTTACTTTCCGTGACACCCTCTTCTACAATCCTCTCTTTCTGCCCATGATCTTTACCGGGAAGATATTGCCGAGGGAAATATCCTTCTACTCGCCCGACAAGGAACAAAAAGAGGGTCTGTTGCTCCCCCGGGAAAAAACTTTTGCGCCTGCGCTGGAGCATGCCGACTTTATACAGCATGTACGGAGGAATTATTATCGGCGCTATCCCGATAGGATCCGTTATTCTGTAGCCAGTTTTGATACCATTCCCCGGATCGAGAATGGGGACGCGATAGTGCGGGAGACATTCAATCCTTTCCGTGAGCTGATCAGAACGGAGACTACCTATTCACTCGATGCCCCGGGTGTGGAGGGGATCAAAATCGCCAGAAAGTATTGGGTCTACAACGGGGAACACTCTTTTCAGTTTGCACAGAACTATTTTTCCACCAACTGGCACAAAGGGGGTACCAACAATCTGAATTTTAACAGTTACCAGGTGATCCGGGCCAATTATCAGAAAGATAAGGTTCGCTTCAACAATACCCTTGAGTGGCGTCTTTCACTTTTCAATGCTCCTGATGATACGATACGGAGTTACCGGATCGGGAATGACCAGATCCGCTACTATGGCGACTTCGGTCTCACCTCGTTTGTGAAAGGCTGGTCCTACTCCATGAATATGGAGGCCAAGTCGCAGTTGTTTAACAATTATCCCTCAAATTCCACCCAAATTCTCTCCTCGTTTCTGGCACCACTCTATGTCAATGCTGGTGTGGGTTTGAAGTTTGATTTGAACAAAAACTCGGAAAAGGTTCGTCATCGCAACCTGAAATGGACGTTGAATCTGGCGCCGATTTCAATCAACTACAAATATGTGGGTAACGATGAGGTGAACGTGAAGCGGTACGGGATACCGGAAGATCGGAAATCGTTGCTTGATATCGGGTCTACCATCACCTCTATATTGAAGTATAACTTCACGCGCTATGTCTCCTGGGACTCCCGTCTCACCTACTTTACCAGCTACGAGAAGGTGGTGTCGGAGTTTGAGAACAGTCTCAACATGGCACTGAGCAACGCTTTCTCTACCCGTATATATGTGAATCTCCGCTTCGATGACGGTGTGCCTGCAGATCCTGACCTCAAATACTGGCAGGTGAATCAGACCCTCAGCTTTGGACTGAATTACAAGTGGTAAGCTCAGCTGAAACAGGCATCCTCCGGGAATGAGAAACCATTGAGAAAATCACTGGTTTTCATCCGTTTTTTTCCCTGAAGCTGCAGGTCGCTGATTCGCACGAATCCGTCACCGACGGCGACATCCAGATAGCTCCTGTTGTCCGTGCAGATTGATCCTGGCGGCAGCTCGGATCTCTTTTGGGAGATCTTTTCAGAGGCAAACAGCTTGAAACGGAGGGACTCACTTCCCTGCTTCGGGAGTAGTTCTGTCCAGGCGGCAGGGTAGGGCGAGAGTCCCCGGATGAGGTTCCGCACTTCCCTTGCGCTGCTGCTCCAGTTGATACGGCATGTTTCCCGGAAAATCTTGGGTGCGCTCTTCAGGATCTCCTCCTCCTTGCAGAGTTCGCTTTGCGGGATGTCTGCAACCTTTCCCCCCCTGATGGCTTCCACCGTCCTGATTACCAGTGCTGCGCCCATCTTCATCAGTCTGTCGTGCAGTGCTCCCGCATTCTCTTCTTCCCCTATGGTCGTCTCCTCCCGGAAGATGATCCGGCCGGTGTCAATTTCGTGCGAAAGGAAGAAAGTTGTGACGCCTGTCTTATTCTCTCCGTTGATCAGAGCCCAGTTGATGGGTGCTGCTCCCCTGTATTGTGGCAACAGTGAGGCATGCAGGTTGAAGGTACCCAGAGGTGGCATGTTCCAGACCACCTCTGGCAGCATCCGGAAGGCAACCACAATTTGCAGGTCTGCCTTCAGGGAGCGCAGTTCATCCAGGAATAAGGGATCTTTGAGGCTTGCCGGTTGCAGGAGGGTGATTCCCTTGCCCTCAGCATACTGTTTCACGGGGGATGATTGCATCTTGTAGCCCCTGCCTACTGCCTTGTCGGGCATGGTGATCACTCCCACCACATTGTATCCTTCTTCAACCAGGGCACTGAGCGACTCCACGGCAAAATCGGGAGTACCCATAAAAACGATCCGTAACGACTCTTTTGGGGTTGTTTTCATATGGTTATTCATCTGTGTCCGAGTAATTTTCCACCAGTACTTCCCGGTAAGAATTGAAAACTGACGACTGGGAGAGGATACCCTGGTAGAGACCCTTGCTGTCAACTACCGGCAGGTTCCATGCCTTGGTATTCTCAAAACGGGCCATCACCTCTTCCATGCTGGCGGTGATCTCCACCTTCGCGGGTGCACCCACCATGAATTTTTCCACCGTGAATCGGTCATAGAGCTCCGGTCGAAACATGATGTTGCGAATATCGTTGATCAGCACCAGCCCCAGCAATATGCCCTCATCGTTTACTACGGGAAAGATGTTGCGGGTGGAGGAGGAGATAACCTTCACCATTTCCCCGAGGGTATATCCGGGCTTGACAGTGGGAATCTCCGTTTCCAACAGATCCTCCACCTTCAGTAAGGTGAGTACAGCTTTGTCCTTGTGGTGAGTGATCAACTCACCCCGCTTGGCCAAACGGATGGCGTAGATGCTGTGTTTCTCGAACACCAGGATGGTTCCGTAGGATACCAGAGAGACGATCATTAGCGGAAGAAACAGTTCGTAGCCACCAGTCAGCTCGGCGATCAGGAAGGTGCCCGTCAGAGGAGCGTGCATCACCCCTGCCATTACGCCCGCCATTCCCATCAGTGCAAAATTCTCCTGTGGCAGATAAGTGGCATAGCCCAGTTGGTTCAGTGTGTAGGAAAAGACAAATCCAGCGATGCATCCCAGAAAAAGGGTGGGGGCAAACACCCCACCGGTACCTCCACCGCCATTGGTGGCACTGGTAGCGAACACCTTGAATAGGATTACCAGCAGGAGGAAAAAGAGGATACTCCATCGGCTCTCCATGTTGTAAAAGAAGCTTTCGTTGGTGAGGGCAAGAAAACCTTTGCCTGAGGCGAGCAGTGTATTGATGGTGTTGTATCCCTCACCATAGAGTGGCGGAAAGAAGAAAATCAGCACGCTCAGCATTCCACCACCCAGGAGAAACCTTTTCCAGTGCGGGATACGTTGGAAGATAACCTCCAGCCAGCTCATTACACGGATCACATAAAGGGAGAGAAAACCACAGAGTATTCCCAGCACAATTACGTATGGGATGCGGTTCAACAGGAAGGGTTCTACCTGTGAGTAGGCAAACATGGCATCCATACCGTTGAGCAGGTAAGAGACGGTGGTGGCCGTGACTGCGGTTACCAGCAGTGGCAGGATAGAGGACATGGTGAGATCGAGCAGCAAGACCTCAATGACAAAGAGGATACCGGCAACCGGGGCTTTGAAGATGCCGGCAATGGCTCCCGCAGCGCCACAGCCTACCAGAATCATCAGGCTGTGTTGTTCCAGTCGGAAGAGTCGCCCCAGGTTGGATCCGATGGCAGAGCCGGTGAGCACAATGGGCGCCTCGGCACCTACCGATCCGCCGAAGCCGATGGTGACGGAGCTGGCAACCAGTGAGGTGTAGATATTGTGTGGCTTGATGCGGCTTTTTCGTTGTGAGATGGCAAACAGAATCTTGGTCACCCCATGACTGATGTCATCCTTCACCACATACTTCACATAGAGGCCGGCGATGAGGATCCCCACGATGGGGAAGAGCAGGTAGGAGAAGTTGAGGTTTTCCCTGCTGAAGTTTTCAGTGAGGAAGACCTGGAAAAAGTGGATGGAGCTCTTCAGTAGCCAGGCGGCCACCGCTGTTGTAATGCCTACCAGGAAACTGACAAACAGCAGGAAGTGACGTTCTTTGATATGGGAGTCACGCCACAGCAGCAGTTGATTGAAGATCGTTTTGAGGTGCATTGGCAGAAGCTGTTCAGGATCTGATTGCAAAGATACGCAAATTCTTCACTTTCGGATGATCTGAATGGTGCCGTTTCGTCCCAGGCGGATGATGGAAGAGGATTCGGTTTCGCTTTGCTCTTTTTGCCGGCAGGTAACCACATAATCCACTTTCTCCCTGATTTCCCCGCTGATCTGCTGAAAGCGGGAGGGTGCGGGTGTGCCACTGATGTTGGCCGAAGTGGAGACAATGGGTTTGCGGAACTGCTTGCACAACTCCCGTGAGAAAAGCTCACCGGTTATGCGTATGCCAATCGATCCGTCTGCTGCAATCAGGCTGGGAGCCAGATTACGCGCTCCCTCATAGATGATGGTGAGCGGTTTCTCGGTCAGCTCAATCAGATCCCAGGCAATTTCCGGCACGTCGCTCACATAGTGCTGCAGTTTGACCGGATTGTCGAGCAGCACCAGCATCGATTTGTTGTTGTCCCGTTGTTTGAGCTCATATATTTTTCTGACAGCCTCCTCATTGGTGGCATCACAGCCTATTCCCCAGATGGTGTCGGTAGGGTAGAGGATAATCCCGCCATTTCGCAATACTTCGCATGCTTTTCTGATATCTTCCTGCATGATTGACCAATGAAATTACAAAAATAAACTGATATACTTTCTTACCTGCGGTTGATGCGTTGCATCACTACCACATCGGTAAACTGATGCTGCTCGCGTATCCACTCCTTCAGTTCTCCTGCTGGCTCGTATCCTGCCCTGGAGAAGAGGCTCCTGCTGGCCTGGTTGGAAGAGGGAACAAATGCATAGAGTTGCCTGAGTTGGAGAAAACGAAATGCATATTCTTCCAGCAGTTGCAGTGCCTGCAATCCATAACCTTTTCGACGTTGTTGTTCCTCCACCAGGATGCCTACCCCTGCTCTGAGGTGAAAGGGGTCAAACTCATAGAGGTCGGCCGCACCAATGGTGTCTCCTTGTTCCCTGAGGCTGATCATCAGACGGAGCTGACGATCGCTGTAAATATCCTGGTTCGATTCGGCAAGGTATTGGCGAAGGGTATCGCGTGAAAAGGGAGCAGTTGTATTTCCCAGATCCCATAGCCGGGAGTCATTTTCCCAGCGGTAGAGTATCTCCAGGTCTTCCGGCTCCGTAGCACGCAAGCGGATATCTTTATTTTCCAGCAGGGGTATCATCGCAGTTGTTGTTTTTTCTTTCCACCCTCTCCCCACTCTCTGTTTCTGCGGGTATACCCGTTATCTTCTCCAGTTCCTGTAACGAGGGGCGGCAATAGAGGAATACTGTAAACAAGAGCAGGATGAACCAGAAAAAATTCATGTTGCGGGAGATACCGAAGAGTACTATGTGAAAGAGGGTAACTGTGCTGAGGGTGTAGTGTCGCAGATAGTAGGCGTATCGGTATCGCTTTTGGGCATCCTTACAGGAGATGGAGCGGCACCTTTTTTTTTGCTGTTTCGCAAACCATCTCAGGATGATGGGTGTCACAATCAGTGTGATCATGATGAGGTAGCGCTCCAGGGTGACACTTACCGGTTTGCTCTCCCGCCAGAAGGGGAGCAGTTGAAACAGTATCAGCAACAGCATCAGTATCATGAGGAAGATGCCGACGTAAAAGTGCCGGTAGAGATGTCGTACGGTGTCAAATACTCGCCTGTCAGGACTCATTTGGAGAAGGATTTGTAGGATTCCTCGAAAGGGGTTCGGTTCAGGATGGAACGCCCCAGTGTTACCTCATCGGCATATTCAATCTCATCTCCCACGGAGACACCCCGGGCAATGATGCTGGTCTTTACCGGGTATGACTGGAGTTTGCGGTAGATGTAGAAGTTGGTGGTGTCACCCTCCATGGTGGCACTCAGTGCCAGAATTACCTCACCTATCTCCCCGCTCTTCACCCGTTCTTCGAGACTGTTGATCTCCAGGTCGGAGGGACCGATACCATCGATGGGGGAGATGATACCTCCCAACACGTGATACAACCCTCTGAACTGTCCTGTTTTCTCGATGGCCATCACCTCTTTCACATTCTCCACCACACAAACCACCGACCGGTCGCGGATAGCATCGGCACAGATACTACAGATGTTGTTGTCGGAGATATTGTGACAAACAGAACAATAGGTGATCTCCCTGCGCATCCTGAGAAGGGTTTCAGCAAAGTGGGAAACCTTTTCCTCTTCCTGGCGAAGCAGGTACAGCACCAGGCGCAGGGCTGTTTTTTTTCCGATACCGGGTAGCCGGGCAAATTCATTTACGGCGTTTTCCAGAAGTGCCGATGGGTAAGAGTTGTTCATTCCGATACAATGGTTCTTGCGGCGCAAAGATACGATGATTCCGTTTATCGGGCAAAAAACTTTTTCAACCTGCATTTTGTAACCAACGGTGGTTTTTTTATTCCGATTTCGTTTTTGGTTTGATATAAGTTTGTAATTTTGTGGTTCCATTTTCGGGAGAGATCTTTATCCAAGCAGGAACAAACGATGAAGGTACTTTTAGCGACAGGTAAACCATTTGCTGCGCAGGCAGTGGAGGGGATTCAGCAGATCATTGCATCTGCCGGTCATCAGTTCGAAAAGCTTGAGAGCTATTCGGACAAGTCCCAGTTGCTTGGAGCTGTGAAAGATGCGAATGCCATCATTGTCCGTAGCGATATCATCGACCGGGATGTAATCGAGGCTGCACCAGGCCTGAAGGTCGTGGTTCGTGCCGGTGCCGGTTATGACAATGTGGATCTGGAAGCAGCAACCAGCCGCAATATCTGCGTGATGAACACTCCCGGACAAAATGCCAACGCTGTGGCAGAGCTTGTTTTCGGGTTGATGATCTATATGCAGCGCAACCAGTTTGACGGGACTGTGGGGCGTGAACTGGAGAACAGGCGTCTGGGGCTGTATGCCTTTGGGAATGTAGCCAAAATGGTTGCCAAGATTGCCCGTGGTTTCAGCATGACCGTACATGCCTATTCCCCCACGCTTACGCATGATGATTTGCGGAAGGAGGGAGAGTATGGAGTGATTACTGTATACAGTAACAGGGAGCTGTTTGAGAACAGTGATTTTGTCTCATTGCATATGCCCCTGTTGGAGGAGACACGCAACTGCGTGAATTATGCACTCCTCTCGTTGATGCCCCGCGACGGTGTATTGATCAATACTGCCAGAAAGGAGCTGTTGGTTGAGGAAGATCTGTTGCGGATCATGGAGGAGCGTCCCTGTTTTCAGTATATCACCGACGTGATGCCTGATCGGCATGCTGAGTTTCAGTCGCGTTTTCCGAAGCGTTATTTCAGCACACCGAGGAAATCGGGTGCCCAGACCACCGATGCCAATGTAAATGCAGCTCTTGCGGCTGCCAGTCAGATCGTCTCTTTCTTCCGGAATGGCGATGAACGATTCAGAGTCAATCAATCAATAATAACTCCTACCCTATGAAAAAGTACAATTTTAACGCCGGACCATGTGTATTGCCCCGGCCAGCAGTAGAATCAGCCATCGAGGCGATCCGTGATTTCGATAACACCGGCATTGGTATTTTGGAGATCTCTCACCGGACACCTGGGTGGGAACGGATCATGAAGGAGACAGCCGACCTGTGGAAGGAACTGTTGCAGATCCCCGATCACTACCATGTGCTCTTCCTGGGCGGAGGTGCCAGTACACAGTTCCTGGATGTGCCCGCTAACCTGTTGAAAAAAAAGGCTGCATACCTGCAGACCGGTGTATGGGCGAAAAAAGCGATTAAGGAGGCGAAATTCTACGGTGAAGTGGAGGTGGTTGCTTCCTCTGAAGACAAAAACTACTCCTATATCCCCAAAGGGTACACCATACCGGCCGATGCCGATTATTTTCATGTCACCTCCAACAACACCATCTACGGTACCGAACTACATGAGGATATTGACAGCCCGGTCACCCTGGTGGCTGATATGTCGTCCGACATCATGAGCCGTCCGGTCGATGTCTCCAAATATGGCATCATCTACGGCGGTGCCCAGAAGAACGTCGGTCCCGCCGGTGTGGCTTTTGTCATTGTCCGGGAGGATATACTTGGTAAGCTGGATCGACCGTTGCAGACCATGATCGATTACCGCACCCATATAGGAGGTGCTGATAAGGACCGCTCCATGTTCAATACCCCCCCCGTGTTTTCCATTTTCGTGATGCACGAAACCCTCAAGTGGGTGAAGGAATTGGGTGGCGTGGGAGCAATGTACAAAATGAACCGGGAGAAGGCCGGACTGCTTTACGATGAGATTGATCGCAATCCTCTCTTCGTGGGTACTGCCGCCAAAGAGGACCGCTCGCTGATGAATGTCTGTTTCGTGATGAGCGAAGAACACAAGGATAAGGAGGCTGCCTTCCTGGAATTTGCCAAGCAGAGGGGCATGGTTGGGATCAAAGGTCACCGTTCGGTGGGCGGTTTCCGTGCCTCCATCTACAACGCCTGCCCGAAAGAGGCAGTGGAGGCATTGATCCAGTGCATGCAGGATTTTGAAAAAGAGATTTGATTATTTTTTACAATCACTTTTTGCGGGCTGTCTCAACAGAAGTGTTGGGGCAGCTTTTTTTGCCAAAGAGCAGAAGATCAACACGGAAGAGCTCAAAGAAATTATCCGTCTCATAGAGCATGACAAACGGTAGAGATTGGTTTCACATTTGGTCTTCCAGCCTCAATTGAACAGATCATCTATCCCCTCGTTTTCGATCATGGGGTCATTACTTTGGTAAAATTCGCGTGAGTACCGTTCCGAACCGGCACAGGGATTGAACCCTTCCGGAATCTCAAACTTGCCGTCATCCGTGTAGTTCAGCTCCCTGTCGGCATAGACCTTCTGGTAGAAGATACCATGTATGGGGAGTGCCATGCTGGCACCCTGCCCGTAGGCCATCCGGTCGAAATGGATGGAGCGCTCCTCTCCACCTACCCAGCAGCCTGCCACCAGGTTGGGAGTGAATGACATGAACCAGCCGTCTGAGTTGTTGTTGGTGGTGCCTGTCTTGCCGCCCATCTCACCCTTGAGGTTGTAGACCCTGCGTAGGCGGCTGCCGGTGCCCCCATCAATCACACCCTTCAGCATGTCCAGCATCTTGTAGGAGGAGGATTCACTGAAGATCTCCTTCATCCGGGGTACGAAGGTGGCTACCTCGTTACCATAGGAATCCTCGATGCGGGTCACCAGTAGCGGTTCTACCCGGATACCGCGGTTGATAAAGGAGGAATAGGCGCCTACCATCTCGTAGACCGAGGCTTCGTTGGGTCCCAGGGCAAGTGATACCACCGGGTCGGCAGGTGTCTTCAGCCCGAAAGAGCTGAGCATACGGGCAAAAGCATAGGGTGAGAACTGCTTCATCAGATATGCGGTAACCCAGTTGCTGGAGCGCTGCAATCCCCATTTGATGGTGACAAAGTCACCACTGCTGTGACCCGGGTTGCGGGGTGTCCACTCCTCACCTGTTTCGGTCATGAGCGTCACCGGTCCGTGAATCATCCCGTCACAGGGGGTCATTCCCTCCTCCATGGCCAGCGTATAGAGATAGGGCTTGATGGTGGAGCCGATCTGTCGTTTGCCGGTAGAGACCATGTCATACTTGAAGAATTTGAAGTCGGGACCTCCCACGTAGGCTTTCACATGTCCTGTCAGCGGATCCATTGCCATGAATCCGGTACGGAGGAAGTTTTTGTGATAGCGGATCGAATCCCAGGGGGTCATCAATGTGTCGATTTCCCGGTGCTCCCAGGAGAAAACCTTCATCTCCACCTTCTCCTCCTTGAAGTTTTTGAGGATCCCGGCATCACTCATGCCTTCCTTCTTCAGGATGCGGTAACGGTCACTTTGCTTCATGGCGGTGATCAGCAGATCCTCCACCTGTTCGCTTACCTCTCTCGAGTAGGGGGCATATTTCATGCCTTTCTTCTCACGGAAGAACTGATCCTGCAGATACCCCCCCATGTGTTCTTTTACCGCTGTCTCCGCATGTCGTTGCATCCGGGAATCGATTGTGGAGTAGATCTTTAGTCCGTCGGTGTAGATGTCGTAACTGGATCCGTCTGCCTTTTTGTTCTTGTGACACCATCCGTAAAGGGGGTCCTCAGCCCAGGCAAGTGAGTCCTCCCTGAATTGCTGGCTTTGCCAGGAAGCATAGTTCCTGCGCTCCGGCTTTTTTGCCATCATCACTTTTGCCAGGTGTTGCCGGTAATAGGGGGCCGCGATGTCGATATGACCCGATCGGTTGAAATCGATGGTCACGGGTAGTTGTTTCAATGAGTCTGCCACCTGTCGGGAGAGGTAGTCGTACTTCTCCATCTGCGAGAGGACGACGTTGCGACGGTTGCGGGTCACTTCTGGACGGCGCACAGGATTGTAGAGCGATGAGTTCTTGAGCATGCCGATGAGCATGGCCGACTCTTCGATGTTCAGCTCTTTCGGCGTTTTATTGAAGTAGGTACGTGCTGCCGACTCGATGCCGACAGCATTGTAGTTGAAATCGTACTTGTTGAGGTATAGGTTGACGATCTCATCTTTGGTGTAGTATCGCTCCAGTTTGGCCGCTATCACCCATTCTACCGGCTTTTGAAATACCCGCTGCAGTTTGTTGCTGGCACGGGGGGAATAGAGTAGTTTGGCCAGCTGTTGGGTGATGGTGCTGCCGCCTCCGCTGCTTTCCCTGTTGAGCAGCATGGTTTTTACCACCGCCCTTCCCACGCTGATAAAGTCGATTCCCGAGTGTGAGTGGTAACGGATATCTTCGGTGGCGACCAATGCATCGATCAGGTGGGGTGAGAGGTCGGAGTAATCGACAAAGATACGATTGTCGTTGCTCTGTGAATAGGTGAAGAGCAGCTCATTGTCACTTGAGATTACCTGCGAGGCATATTTGTCGATCGGGTTTTCCAGCTCGCTGATCTGTGGCAGATAGCCTACGGCACCGACAGAGATCAGTGTGAAGAGCAGGAGCAGAAAGGCGACAACGAGTCCAAACAGAGCCCACATCGCCCTGACAATCCTCTGTTTTGGAGAGGGGTTGTTCCCTTTGGGGGATATTCTCCCGCTTATTTTTTTCTTTCCCATAGTGTTGTCTGTTCCCGTTAACCTGCTCTAAATTGTGACTTTTCACGGCAAAAGTACACAAAAGCAGTGTAAAGCGGAAGGAACAAATATTAAAAAATTGTTTTGTGCTCTCTTTTGTGATGGCTCAGCTTTGCTTTACCCGGCTTGTCAGAAGCGAAAGGTGAACCCGCCCATCACATTGAATCCCTGTGCCGGATGACCATACCAGAGATCGTAATGCTGGAACATCAGGTTGTTTGCCTTGATGCTGAGTGAGAAGGCATTGCTGATCTGATAGGCCGCGCCCAGGTTGAGGTCGTTGATATTCTCCATCTGCAGGTTCTCTCCCTCGTAGTAGCTCCAGCGCTCCCCTGCAAAATAGTAATTCATGCTGAAACGGAGCTGCTCACTTACCTCGAGTACTCCTTTCAGATCGATCTCCATACCCGGTTTGTTGTAGGCTTTGGGATCCGCAATACTGCTTTCATCAACGGTGAGGTTCTTCACCGTGTAGAAGTTCTTCTTCACCCTGAGCGACAGCTCCAGTGGTGCCCAGCTCTTGGCGTGAATCATTCCTCCGAGATGGGTATGAGCCAGATCGCCATAGACCGGTTTCAGCCCCTCGACAAATGGTCCGGGAACTTCGTCACCGTTCATCGTTACACCATGAAGGAGTAGGAAGTGAGCATCATCTGTTTTCCGGAATCCGCCGAAGAGATCGAAGCGAAAACCGTCTACTTCCCCGATGCGGAGTCCGGCATCCATATCCACTATGGAAAAAGAAGGTCTCACATCGGTTGCGGGTAGGATGTACCGTGATTCACCCATCAAATCAAGGAAGGTATTGTGGATAAAACCGCCATGAATATTGGCATAGAGCGATGTCCGTTCGGTGATGCCCATTCGCAGTGCAATATTGGGCACAACACGCACACGTGTTTTGTTACCCGTCTGGAAAAGGATATCGGCTCCCAGGCGTGCTGAGCGGTTGAGGCCTCCGAACCGGAGATAGGGAGCTGCGTTGACCAGCATATAGTTGTTCCAATCATCTCCATAGAGTGCTGTTGTCAGGCTACCGTCTATCCCCACCTTGCTGGAACTATTGCGGAAAGGCTTGTCAAAGCCGGCCATGATCTGTATCTCATTGCCCCTCAATGGGTCAGGCAATGCGGGATAAGCCAGTCCGGTACTGAAGTTTTTCAGGTTGAGTGACCCCTTGTAGTTGAGCAGGTCTGACTCTTTTGACGCCACTCCAAGGGATGCCTGCAATACTCCAAGCCGTTGATTCTCCTCGTTGAAGAATGCCTCGTTACCGAAGCGGTTGCCATAGTAGTTGAAGCGGGAATGGAGGTAGGAGAGGTTCAGGGAGATGTCATTGGCATCGCCGTTGTGGCGGAAAGCCAGCTCTCCACGGTTATCCATGAAAAAGGCATCGCTGTTTTCGGGTGTGTTCCTCTGGATGTACTCTACCTGCCCGTTGGTGGATTGGTGGGTGAAGGAGAAGGCGAGGCTCTGTCTCTCCTTCTCCAGTAGCCGGTATCCGAAGGCACCGTCCACATTGGCATAGTTTCCTGCCTGAAAGGAGAGGTACCCCTTTTGGGTGTGGTAAGGGATTGCTGTCATGATGTTACCCGGACGGGGCAATGCGATTTCCAGTGGCGGGGTGATTCGCTCTGCCCAGGGAGAGTAGTTGGTGTTGGCTTTCTGCACTACCGGTTCACGCAGTGCCGGCAGGGAATTGATCTTATCGGCGTCGAGCAGGGTAGGGTTGAAATCGCGCTCCAGCTCCAGCTGTCTTCTCAGCAATGAATCCTGTGTTTGTGCCGTGATTCCTGCAGTACATGCCAGGATTGCCAGGGAGATATATATTTTTCTCATTGTATTTGATTGAGAGATTTATTCGTTATTAACTAATCATATTTCACTCATTGGTTGAGCCGTTCATGGATCATCTGCCGGATATCCTCCTCATTGCCTTTGTAATTGCTGTTAAGGCTCTCCAGATACTGCCGTGCCTGGAAATTGTCTCCCTTGGCCCTATAGGTGTCGGAAAGCAGGATCAGCGCCCTGGCCATCCAGTACTGATGGGGTGTTCCCTTCTGCATAAATTCTTTTACCTGGGCTTCAGCACGGTCGTACGACTCCCAGCGGTAGTAGGTGTCAGCCAGGATAAACTGTGCTTCGGCTCCCTGTATGCTGCGTGTGTCGTTGGCGAGAAACCGGAAATCGGCCATCGCTTTCTCCACTTCGTTGGTTTGCTGATAGGCTTTTCCACGCAGGTAGCGTGCCTCAGTCTCCATCTCGGGAGAGAGTGAGCTGCCTTCCAGCAGGTCGGTGGCAGTGCGGGCTGCCTCGTGGTAGCCACTTATCCGTGATTGACAACGTAGCATGCCCATCTGTGCGGTCTGCTTGTTGGCGGCACTTCTCGCAACGGTTGCCAACCGGGTATAGTCTGCCAGTGCCTGCCGGTAGTTGCCATTGGCATATTCGGTTTGAGCTGCATATAGCAGCGCATTGTCGAGAAACTTCACATTGCCGGCGTCAATCACTTTGCGGAAGTGTGAGAGCGCCTGATCCTTCTCTCCCTTCTCATCGGCAATTACCCCGAGCCAGTAATGGGCATCACTGCTGTATGCACCGTTGGGATAGGATTGCAAATACTTTGTCAGCGATGCCCCGGCATCTGACCTGTTGCCCCGCATGTAGATGCTTTCTGCGGCCAGGTAGGTGAGTGAATCCTGTCGTGACGGGGTGATGCGTACCCCACCGGGGATGGAGTTGGCATAATCCACGTAGGATTGGATGTCATTCATGTCTCGGTAAACCGTCTCGAGCGATACCAGGGCATTACGGGCATCATCCGTACCGGGAAAGTTGGTGATCACCCGTTTGTAGGCAGAGATACTCTGCTGGTAGTTTCCGCTGTTGTAAAATAACTGGCCCAGTTGCACGCCTCCCTGTCCGGCAAGGGGACTTCCCGGATGGTCGGTCACCAGTTGCTCTAGCACTGCGATGGCTTCACTCTCCCGATTGAGCATGGTGAGAGCCCTGCTCTTTTCGTAGAGGGCATCGTCAAGGTATTGGGAGTTGGGGTAAAGACGCATCAGATTGTCGAGCGCCGTGATCTTACCCTGGTAGTTTCGCTGGAGGCCCAGCACGAAGGCACGTTGGTATGCTGCGTAGTCGGCTGCCGCCGGGTTGCTGTCGGCAGCCTGTGCGTAGTATCGTTCGGCCTCTGCAAACTGGCGGTTGAAGTAATGGCAGTCTCCCACGCGGTTCAGTGCATCGGCCACCTCCGCTTTGCTGCGGCTTTTCTCTGCGGCGAGGTAACGTTCAAAGGCGTTTACAGCCAGACCGTACTGTTGCTGTTTGAAATAGGTGTAACCCAGGTTGTACCACCCCATGGTGAAATTCTCATCTGCCGGTGCGGCATGTTGTGTGAACTGACGGAAATCAGTGGCAGCTTGCTGGTAGTTACCCATCCGGTAAAAGGATTCCCCACGCCAGAACCAGGCATTGTTTCTTGCTTTGGAATCATAATTGCCGGTACCGATGCTGTTGTTGAAGTACTCTACTGCCTGGTTCATGTTGCCGTTGATGAACTCCTGGGCGCCCAACTGGAAGAGCACCATCTGTTTTGCCTCGAGAATACGGCGTCCCGGGCTTTGTATCCGGTTGATAGCCTTCAATGCCGCCTGGTAATCTTTTGTGGTGAGAAAGGTTTCCGCCAGGATGTCATTCACCTGGTCGGTGTAGCGCGACTGTGGAAATTCGCGGAGAAAATTCTCGAAAAGGGTGATCGATTCGCTGAAAACGGAGAAGTTGGTTTCGTGTGCCAGTAGTGCATAGTTGAACATGGCTGTTTCCCTCACCTGTGGGTCAAAGTTGTCGCGTGCAGCTGCTTCGAATGCCATCTGTGCCTCCTGCTTGCGGTTTTGTTTCAGGTAGGTCTGTCCCAGTTGCAACTGGGCGTTTTGTGAAAGGGCGTCGGCTTCCCCTACGGCCAGCTGGAACATTTTGACCGCCTCCTCCAGTTTTCCGTTTTCCGCATAGGAGAGCCCCAGGAAGTAGGCGTCACCACGCAATGGTTTGACAGTCAAAGTGGTATATTGCTCGTAATAGGGTATGGCTCGTGATGGTTGACCCAGTCGGAAGTAACTGTTACCCAGTATTCTGTTTGTCTCTGTGCGATGCCCGCTGTGGGGGTATTGTGACAGAAACGATTCCGCCAGGCGTACCGCTTCGTCGAGCCTGTTGTCGAAGAAGGTGGCCTGCGCAGTGTAGAAAGCAACTTCTTCCCGGTATTCGGGGAGATCCCTTAGCCGTTGGAATCGTTCCAGTGCCGCCGGATAGTTTCTGTTCGAATACTCAATGTATGCAAGGTAGAAACTGGCAGCATCACGGTATTTGCTACTGTTGAGGGAGAGCAGGCCAAAGCGGCGGGTAGCTTCTTCACGGTTGCCCAGCTGCAATTCTGTATATCCCAGACGAAAGCTGTAATCCTCTTGTTCAGTGAGTGTAAGGTAGTCCAGGTCTGCCATTGTGAACCAGCTGTGAGCGGTTTCCCACTCCTTCCTGTCATAATGGTGGGAACCGATCAGGAAAAGCAACGGATGACGATGCACGCTCTCCGGATAGCTGTTGAGAAAGGCTTTCAGCAACTCTCCGCCTTCTACTCTACCCCGTTTGAAGGCTGCCACTGTCCGCATATAGGCTGCTTCCTCCTGTAGTCGCGGATCATTGCTCACAGCAGAGAAGTGTGCCAGCAGGTCCTCCGCGCCAGCGTAATTTTCTTCGAGGAACATCTCTTTACCTTGGTTGAACAGCTTTTCCGGCTCTGCATGGTAAACTGTCCGTTGTGCAACCGATAATTGCAGCAGGGACAGGAGAGTGATGAGTAGTAAGAATAATTTTTTCATGATGATCCTGTTTGCTCCTTGCGTATGCGTTCTCTGCATAGGGAAGGGATTAAATAACAATCTGTAAGATTTTTTCTATTCCTTTACGTATCGAAGTGAGTCCGAAGTCAGCCGGATTGATCTCGCCGGGTGGGAGAAACAGCAGCTCCGATACATCGTCTTCTGCTCGTAATCCTTTGAAATTGTTTACCTTGCATCTAAAAAAGAGATCCACGGTATGCACTTCGAAACCTGAATATAGGTAAATATTGGGAATGGAGAAAAGGTATTGCAGGCTCACCACCGACAACCCGGTCTCCTCGCGTACCTCCCGGCAGGCAGCCTCCTCGGCCGTCTCATGCATGTCGGTGAATCCACCCGGCAGATCAAAACTTCCCTTTGCGGGATCTTTTGCTCTTCTCGCAACCAATATCTCCCCCCTGTTGTTCTCAATGACCGCCACAACTGCTGCCGACGAGTTGAAATAGTAGACGAAGCCGCAGTTGTTGCATTTTTTTGCTTTTTCGTTATGCTCTGTAAAACAATCTGCTCCGCATCGGGGGCAGTAGTGAAAAAGATGCAGGGGATGTCTCATTTGCCGGTTCTCATTTGTGTGTGATCTCTACAATGCCGGTTTTGGGTAGCTCCCGGTTACGCTTGTCTACTGCTGTAATCAGGTTGTCGGCCAGCTCAGCGAATGCCCTGCCGGTGACACTCTCCACATTAAGGGCTACCGGCTCTCCGTCGTCTCCCGCTTCGCGGATACTCTGGACGATGGGGATCTGTCCCAGCAGGGCATATCCCTTTTCAGCGGCGAGCCTTTTGCACCCCTCTTTTCCGAAGAGATAGTAGCGATTCTCCGGCAGCTCCGCCGGCGTAAACCATGACATGTTCTCCACCAGTCCCAGGATGGGTACATTCACCTTTTCGCCGGTAAACATGCTGATTCCTTTGCGGGCATCAGCCAGTGCCACCTCCTGCGGTGTGCTCACGATCACTGCACCGGTGATGGGTAGTGTCTGCACCAGTGTGAGGTGAATGTCGCTGGTACCCGGGGGCAGATCCATCAGGAAATAGTCCAGTTCTCCCCATGAAGCGTCTCCTATGAGTTGCTTGAGTGCATTTCCTGCCATGGCGCCACGCCATACCACCGCATCCTCCTTCTTTACGAAAAAGCCGATGGAGAGCATCTTGACCCCATACTGCCCGATGGGTTGAATCATATCGCGACCCTCAATCTTCTCCAATAGTGGTGCGGCATCCTCTACCCCCAGCATCTTCGGCACCGAAGGTCCGAAGATATCGGCGTCGAGCAGTCCCACCCGATAACCCTTTTGAGCCAGTGCTACTGCCAGGTTGGTACAGATGGTGCTTTTGCCCACTCCCCCTTTTCCGGAGGCCACGGCGATGATATTCTTCACCCCGGGAAGCAGTTCCGGGAGTGCGGGCCGCGGTGGCTGTTTCGATTTCACCGCAATGTTGCCTTTGATTTCGATATCCTTGTCGCCATACATGAGGATCGCCTGTTCGGCCATCTTCACTACCGACTTGATAAAGGGATCATGTGGCTTTTCGGTGATGAGCGAGAAGCTTACCTTCATGCCATCAATGCGGATATCGTCCTCCACCATACCGGCCGTGACGATATCCTGTCCCGTTCCCGGGTAACGCACATGTTTCAGTGCGTCTACAATCAACTGGGGATATATTGCCATTATTATTGTAGTTTTTAGCAGTTAGCTTTATGTTTTGAACATCAAATAAAGAGCATCGAACCATGAACCATAAATTCATCAACGTACAAGCCTACAAACGTAGAAACCTCAAATTTTCGCATTTCTCCCGAAGCTGCGATAGGGATCCTTTTCTATTTCAATATCCGGTTCCATCCAATCTCCTTTTTTGGGACAGACAAATCGGAGATACTTGATGGATAAACCACGGCTGAGCCACTGTTGTTCATAGAAGGTGCGGATTTCGAGCATCTCATCTTCGATTCCGGAATGGTAGAGATCATCGGTGTCGGTCAGCAGCTCCAAGCGGTTTACTCTTATCATCTCCCGGGTATAGGTGTAGAGAAAAGAACTGTCGCTTTTCAGATGGATGATGCCGTTCTCCTTCAGGATATGGCTGTATTCCTTCATAAAACGGGGCGAAGTAAGTCTTTTGTTGGTTTTTTTCATCTGTGGATCGGGAAAGGTGATCCATATCTCCGACACCTCATTCTCGGCGAAGAAGAAGCGGATCATTTCGATATGGGTGCGCAGGAAAGCTGCGTTTGTCAGCTTCTCCTCCAGTGCCCGGGTCGCTCCCTTCCACATTCTGGCTCCCTTTATATCGATACCGATAAAATTTTTTCCGGGATATTTGCGTGCCAGCCCCACCGTATATTCACCCTTGCCGCATCCCAGCTCCAGCACGATGGGGTTGTGATTCCCGAAATGCCCGTTCCATTTACCCTTCAGTGGAAACCCGTTCTCCTGGAGGGTTCTGAAAGTATACTGAAACACATTGTCGTAGGTGGCCATATCGGCAAACTTGGCCAGTTTGTTCTTTGCCATGCATGAAAACGTCTTACATAAGATTCCTTCTACAAAAATAGCCATTTCTGTGCGAATTGCGAAACTTTCTTCCGATCGCTTCATTTGTATAGCACAATCAACTATGCGCCTAGATGGCACTGCTTGACTGTTGCCTTTCATTTTTCTGCGAAAGTCGATTGGTTTGTTTTGAAACGCAATTATTATGTCTCAATAATATCAGACCATAAGAGGAGTTGCAAAATCGGTTGTAATTTGATATAACTTTGATAGAGAGCAGTTTGGGTTGATCGTGGAATCATTGCCGAATATTGCAATTTTCATCTGAAAAATCGCCTTCAGCATATCATAAATACAAAATATTCTATACCTTTGTCAGGTAATTATCTTAAATAACCTTCTACAATATGAGAGTGAATGACATAATGACACAACTCGAGGCGAAACACCCGGGTGAGTCGGAATACCTGCAGGCGGTAAGAGAGGTGTTGGTTTCGATTGAAGATGTGTACAACCAGCATCCAGAATTTGAAAAAGCGGGCATCATTGAGCGGATCGTGGAGCCTGACCGTGTGTTCACCTTCCGGGTACCCTGGGTAGATGATCATGGGAAAGTACAGGTGAACATTGGCTACCGCGTACAGTTTAACGGCGCCATCGGACCCTATAAGGGGGGAATTCGTTTTCATTCATCCGTGACCCTTTCGTCGCTCAAGTTTTTGGGTTTTGAACAGACTTTTAAGAATGCACTTACCACACTACCCATGGGCGGTGGCAAGGGTGGTTCCGATTTCTCTACGCGGGGTCGGTCACAAGCTGAGATCATGCGCTTTTGTCAGGCATTTGTGATGGAATTGTGGCGAAACATCGGTCCCGATACCGACGTGCCTGCCGGTGACATCGGCGTAGGTGGACGAGAGGTTGGCTATATGTTCGGCATGTACAAGAAACTGGCACGGGAACATACCGGCACCTTCACCGGTAAGGGAATGTCGTTTGGTGGCTCGCGGCTGCGTCCTGAAGCAACCGGTTTCGGGGCTCTCTACTTTGTGGACAAGATGTGTGCGACACATCAGATCAGCCTGATCGGCAAAACCATAGCCGTCTCCGGATTCGGTAACGTTGCCTGGGGTGCGGTCACCAAGGCCACAGAGTTAGGTGCCAGGGTGGTGACGATCTCCGGTCCCGACGGATATGTCTATGATGAGGAGGGGATCAACACGCAGGAAAAAATCGATTATATGCTGGAGTTGCGCAATAGCGGCAACGATGTGGTGGAACCCTATGTCGAGCGATTCCCCAATGCCGTTTTCCATCCCGGCAGAAAGCCCTGGGAATGTAAGGTGGATATTGCCCTACCCTGTGCCATTCAGAACGAACTCAACCTGGAAGATGCCCGTCGGCTGAAAGCCAATGGGGTGATCCTGGTAGCTGAGGTATCCAACATGGGTTGCACAGCCGAAGCGGTCGATTTCTTCCTGGAGAACGAGTTGCTCTTTGCCCCGGGTAAAGCGGTGAATGCAGGAGGTGTGGCCTGCTCCGGACTGGAGATGACACAGAACGCCATGCATATCTCCTGGAGCAACGAGGAGGTGGACAGGTGGTTGCACCAGATCATGAGCGATATCCATGAGCAGTGTGTGGTACACGGACAAAACGGGGAATATGTCAACTATGTGAAGGGTGCCAACATTGCCGGCTTCATGAAGGTGGCCGATGCCATGATGGCGCAGGGAGTGGTGTAATTCAGCTTTTTTCATGAGATCACCACTTTTGCCGGAGGGCACAACCTGACATAATGCTCCTATACAGCGGCATAAGAGCCGACCTACCTTGACAGGGGTGTCGAAATATGACACCCTTTGTTTTTATTCTGTCTCATGCCGTTTGCATGTTGGAAAAAACATTACCTTTGACCTGTTTTGTATAATATTCACTTTTCTTATTCCAGGCTCGTTTTATTTTTCAAAAACATTCATTTGTTTTATTGTGTAATTTATCGGAAATTTGTGGAATAATTACATGTCTGCCATTAAGTTTACACATATCGCCTCTTCCTATAACGAGTATCTCGATAGCTTATATGCGTATGCTCTGCATATGGGGTTTGATGAACAAACGTCCATGGATGCAATTCATGATGTGTTTTACAAGCTCTGCACCCGACACACGTCGTTGGATGAAATTGAAAACCTTACATTCTACCTCTTCCGATCATTGCGTAACCGACTCATCGACCTGAAACGTTCAGGTAGGGAGATGCAAGGCATTTCCACATTAGATGAGGAGTATGACGAAATCCTTCCCTTTCATTTGCATGTAACGGTAGAGGATGAATTCATCAGCCATGAGGATGCGGATGAGATCCGCCTGAAAGTGGAACAGTTCCTGGACCAACTCACCCATCGAGAACGGGAGATCGTATATCTTCGTTACATTCAAGAGTGTAGTTATGAGGAAATTTCCGGTCTGATGGAGATTTCTGTTGCTGCATCACGCAACCTTGTCAGCAAATCAATCAGAAAACTGAGAGTGGCTTCGTTAACCCTGACCAGCCTATTGTTGGTCATAAAGTGAATCATCCTGTTCTTTCATGCTATCCAAAACCACAGAATACTGCTTGTTTTTTTGTTAAAACCTGGCTTTTCTTTTAAAAAAGTGGTTATTTTTTTCGGTTAGCACCGTCTTTATAATAAAAGGAGTTAACAAAAGGTTTTTTTATATCTCATCAATCCATGAGAAAGGGAACAGATCATACCAACTTTATCCGCTATTTAAAAAACGAGCAATTCATTGAATGGAAACTATTCCCCACCGATGAACTTGATGCCTATTGGAGTGATTTCTTGCAACAACACCCCAATGAACGAACCTGTTTTGAGTTGGCCGAAAAACATTTTCGCCAGATTCGGCTATCGTCTCCCCAGTTACGGCGAGAGAAGAAACAAGAAGCGATGAAACGTTTGGAGCAATCCCTTCGCGTCTATAATCGGATGCGCAACCTGCGTCGTTTCACGTATGCTGTAGCCGCCTGTGTTGTATCATTAATCCTGTTGACCCTATATATCCAAAAAGGGAAGGATGCTACCGGTGAGGATTTCTTCTCCAATGGAAACTTCATTGTCGGGAATGAGCTGGAATCGGCAGATATCTTACTTGTGACAGGTGATCAGACAACTACATTTCAGGGGAATGTCGATATCGAGATTGAGGAGAATAAGACTGCACGGGTGAGAAGCGAACAAGCGGCAGAAGCGGAGATATCAATCGAGCAGCATGCAACGAACAAGCTGATTGTCCCCTATGGAAAACGATCGGAGATCTTGTTGTCGGATGGAACGCGAGCCTGGTTAAACTCCGGTTCTACACTTGAGTTTCCTTCTGCATTTTCAGGAAAGAGACGGGAAGTGTTTCTCTCGGGAGAGATGTATATTGAGGTGGCCCCCATGAAAGACAAATCTTTTGTCGTGCACACGCCTGGATATAACGTAAAAGTGTATGGTACGAAATTCAATGTATCTGCTTATTCCGGGACACCCTCCAATGTGGTACTGGTGGAAGGAAGAGTGAGCCTGCAAACTGCTGAAAAAGAAGAGTTGTTTCTCTCTCCGAAAGAGCAGGCAGTTTTTTCCGAAACAACCGGCACCTTTGATACACGAGAAGTTGATATTCGCTCTTTTATTAGCTGGAAAGAGGGATATCTCACGTTTGCGGATACGCCCGTAACGGATGCATTGAAACAAATTGAACGATATTACAACCTCTCCTTTAACTTAGATAATAATGTCTCTTTCAAAGGACTCACCTGTACCGGAAAAATTATCCTTTCGGATAATCTGGACAATGTGATGACAGCACTCTCGTTGATCTCGGGTACTGAATACAAAAGAGAAAACAATAGAATTTATATTTATAAAAAGTAATTAATTAATCTCTAAAAATGATGTGCCTATGGGATTTACGTGACAGAATAATGAAGCCGGTCTGTCGGGGGCCGGTCGATCTTTTGAAAAAAAGCCAAACGATACTGCGAATATCGTTCGGCTGAATAATTCTAATTACCTCGTTTACCAATAATTAAAATCATTACAAAGGTATGAATAAATATTATATTGAGGGGAGTAGACCCATCAATAATTTAAAACACATCCTGAAAATCATGAGAATAACCTTAATCCTGTTTTGTTTCAGCATCTTCTTTTCGCAAGCTGCCGATAGCTATTCTCAGGGAACATCCTTTACACTCAATCTAAAATCGACTTCCATCAAGGAGATTTGTGATGAGCTGGAAAAGAAGAGTGACTTTCGGTTTATTTTCGCCGGCAGTGCGAAAAGAATGATCAACAAGAAAGTAGATCTTATTGTCAATTCAAAGGATATCGGAGAGATACTTGATGATATTCTGACTAATACTGGTTTAGCGTATAGGATACTGGACGATCAAGTGGTCATTTTCCAGAACGAAAAGAAAATTGCCCCTCGAGAGATCGAAAAAAATCTTTCCGAACTAACCGCACAACAACAGCATACAATTAAAGGAAAGGTGCAGGATGAACTGGGTGATCCACTACCAGGTGTAACCATCACAATAGAGGGAACCCCTCGCGGTGTGATAACGGATATCGATGGAACTTATCTCATTACCGCACAACCTTCGGACAAACTGGTTTTTTCCTTTGTGGGAATGGAAGTTCAAATCATTGAAGTGGGTACCAGAACCACAATTGATATTGTGATGCGTGAAAAGGTGGACGAACTGGAAGAGGTGACGATCGTCGCATTTGGAAAACAGAAAAAGGAGAGTGTAATCGCATCAATAACAACTGTTAAGCCTGCCGACCTGAAAGTCCCTACCAGTAATTTGACAACCGCGCTGGCGGGACGTGCCGCGGGAGTCATCTCGTTTCAACGAACGGGAGAACCGGGATCCGACAATGCATCATTTTTCGTGAGGGGAATCACCACCTTCGGAGCGAACCAGAACCCATTGATCCTGATCGATAACATCGAGCTCTCCTCAACCGACCTGGCTCGTTTGCAGCCTGATGACATAGAAAGTTTTTCTATTATGAAGGATGCAACCGCAACTGCCCTGTATGGCGCTCGCGGGGCAAATGGGGTTATTTTGGTTACAACCAAAAGAGGACAGGTGGGAAAAATCAAGGTAACCGCACGCGTCGAGAATTCAGTCTCATCACCTACAAAGAAATTGCAACTCTCCGATCCGATAACCTATATGAAGATGCACAACGAGGCAATTACTACGCGTGAACCTCTGGCACAACAATTGTACTCGGAAGATAAAATTTACAACACGGTGGTTGGATCAGGATCATTTATCTATCCAACCACCGACTGGCAGAAAGAGTTGCTGAAAGATCAAACCATGAACCAACGGGTAAACCTGAGCATCAGCGGAGGGGGTGAATTGGTGACATACTACGTGACAGGGGCAGTGACACACGATTCGGGCGTATTGAAAGTGGATTCACGCAACAACTTCAACAGTGGCATCTCCAGCAATGTCTATTCGCTTCGATCCAATATCACCCTTAAGCCGACCAAAACCACCGATGTAGCGTCCAAATTCAATGCAACCTTCTCAGACTATAACGGGCCAGCTTACACCGGCTCACAGATGTACTCCCTTATCATGAGAAGTAACCCGGTTTTATTCCCCGCTTATTATCCCGTGGATGAAGAACAC
>Ga0265294_10000371_pt1 | contig 59837 bp, 61 predicted proteins | sample MunlanPumphouse3_FD_192504 | JGI IMG/M metagenome (GOLD analysis project Ga0265294, IMG submission 192504) | Groundwater microbial communities from a municipal landfill in Southern Ontario, Canada - Pumphouse #3 | ecosystem: Environmental > Aquatic > Deep subsurface > Groundwater | place... | reverse complement strand
ACATAAAGCATACACAATAGAACTCCCTATAATATAGTTGCTGTTAGCAACAATTGCTAGAAGCAACAATATGGTACTTGTTGATTTTGGTCAAGTAATCGATGAATTTTTCTCGATATCTTTTATTGGTCGATTAGTAAAAATCAGAGTATATTTGGACATATTACAAAAATGGTACCGAAGTGTACCGATGGAGGCTTTTAGATGTTACAAAAAAGTGTTGTTGAATTATTGAATGCACAAATTAACAAAGAACTGTTTTCTGCATATCTCTATTTGGATATGGCTGATTTCTATGCTAGTGCTGGCCTTGAAGGGTTTGAAAATTGGTTTAAAGTCCAAGCTCAAGAGGAACAGGATCATGCAATGTTGTTTCGCCAGTATCTCTTGAATAATGGACATGATATTAAGTTGAGTGCAATAGCAGATCCTTCACGGGATTATAATGACTTTAAAGAACCGCTAGCTGCTGCCCTTGAACATGAGCGCTATGTAACTGAATCTATCAATACTATTTACACAGAGGCTATTAAGTTGAAAGACTATCGTACGGTTCAATTCCTAGACTGGTTTGTAAAAGAACAAGGTGAGGAAGAGAAGAACGCTGAAGATAATTTACGTAGATTTGAATTGTTTGGAGCTGGTAAAGGATTGTACATGCTGGATCGTGATTTAAAAGCACGGGAACATGCGGCACCTTCGTTGGTTTTAGACTAGAAATTAAAAGCGCCGGTAGAATTGCCGGCGCTTTTCTTGAAATAATACAGAGATTTTAGAGTTCGGCCTTCCACAATCCGTGGAGGTTGCAATACTCATAATAGGCCACAACTTCGTCCAAGCCACGGAAAGTAACTTCAGGCTTGTCTCCTGGCTTCAGCTCCTTACGGAAGATGCCCGTCTTGGTGACAGCTGCAATCCACATGATATAGTGTTTTTCAATCATCGGGTGGAGTACAGAACCAACGGTAACAACCGTAGTGTCTCCCTCTTTCTTAAACACAGGAACATGTTTTTCGTTGGCAGCATCGGCTGTACTGGCTTTAAGTTTAATCATAGGGGCACCACAGCAAACAAGCTCTCCACCACCATCATAAATTAGTTCAACAATGTTTCCACACTCTTCACAGCGATAAAATTTTACATCCATAAATTTAGTCCTCCTTAATTATTTGGAACCTTTTCATTACTATAATAGACAATTATAGTCCAAATTGAAAGAGTATGCTTGGATACCTTAATTTTGGCATTGTGTGGTTATAAGAAAAGCATGCTATACTAATTTGAAACGGAGGGTTATATGGGTAATCGAGTTATAGGTCGTCTCGTTGACGGTAATGTCCAGTATGATGGAGCTGGAGTGAAATTACGACGCGTCTTTGGACGTCCTGATACACAAGACTTTGATCCATTTTTACTATTAGATGCTTTTGATTCTCGCGATCCCAAAGAGTATCTAAAGGGTTTCCCTTGGCATCCACATCGTGGTATTGAAACCGTTACCTATCTTATTCATGGCAATATTGAGCATCGTGATACTCTTGGCAACCAAGGCAGTATTCTAGATGGTTCTTGCCAATGGATGACGGCTGGACGGGGTATCCTTCACCAAGAGATGCCACAAAGTGTTGATCGTCTGCTTGGGGTACAACTATGGATTAATTTACCACAGAAAATGAAAATGACGGTACCAGCCTATCGTGATATTAGTGCAACTATGGTTGCTGAAGTTATGGAAGAATTTAGTGCGGTGCGCATCATAGCTGGACGCTATAGGGAAAAAGTTGGGCCGGTTGAAGGTAATTATGTTAAAGCCCGCTTGCTTGATGTCGAGGTTAAGCCTAATGCTAAGTGGCATACTACGGTCGATACTAAAAATACTGTTGTTTGTTATCTATTTCAAGGATCGGGCCAGTTTGATGATACTGACACGCTTGTTGCATCTGCACAAGCAGTATTGTTGCAAAATGGGGATCACGTTACCGTTAAAGCGGGAGCAGAAGGTGTCCGATTTCTATTTGCAGAAGGGATGCCCTTACAAGAACCCATTGCTTGGGGTGGGCCAATTGTTATGAATACGCGCGAAGAATTAAGCCAAGCGTTTAAAGAGATCGATGAGGGAACTTTTATTAAAGAATAGTAATCTTGACCAGCTTTACATATAAGGCATAGTAGATTATCACTGGTTAATTTATGGCTTTATTTTTCCATAAATTGATTAAGTTAAACTATTGTTTGTAAGGATTTATATATTTATACTTACTAAAAGTCGGAGGCAGAGTAAGTATGAATAAAAATCAACAAACATTAAGAATCTTCGGTGATTCCATCTTAAAAGGGGTAGTATATAGTGAAAAAGAAGATCGCTATGTCCTACTTGAAGATAATGGTTATACAAAACTAGGGAATGCACTCGGTATGGAAATTCAAGCGAATGCTCTGTTTGGTTGTACAGTTACCAAGGGGATGCAATTGTTAAAACGGGCCATACATAGAGGCATAGCGTGTGATGTAGTGCTATTAGAGTATGGTGGTAACGATTGTGACTTTCTATGGGATGAAGTTGCGGCCAAACCAGAATCAAATCATTTCCCCAATACACCGTTAACTAACTTCGATGAGACTCTACGGACAATGATTAATATGCTTAAATCTATTTCTGTTATTCCACTGCTCATGACCCTTCCTCCTATTGATTCAGATTTGTTTTTTGCCCACATTTGCAGGAATGGTCTCAACAAGGACAATATCCGTTATTGGTTGAAAGATATCCAAAACATTGGACGTCACCAAGAACAATACTCAGCACAAATTAAGAAAATTGCATCTGAAACAGGGACTAGGTTAATCGATGTACGTAGTGAATTTGAGGCAAGCCAGAAGACTAAATATTTACTATGTAAGGATGGTATTCATCCCAATAAACAAGGGCACGCTTTAATTATGCAAAGATTGGCTACGGAAGGAGCCCGCTTACTAGACGAAAGGAACTTGCTTGATAGTGTAAACCTAAAAGACCGCATGCTTCCTCTCCCCCGATACGAAAACACACGGTCTACAGAGCAATGACTCTGAATTAAGAACATCCAGATAATTTACTATACAGTGGTTTGTATCGTAGGTCAATGTATCAACTTCCCTTGACGGCGATGCCATGTCTCAGTAGCTTTGATTTGTTAGTTAGTTCTAACATTGAGGAGTTTTTTATGCGTATTGCTGTAATATATTGGAGTGGGACTGGCAACACGGAGTCCATGGCTGCGTTAATCGCGGAGGGAGCCAGAACTACTGGTGCTCAAGTAGATGTTCTTCCTGTTTCCCAGTGTGATCTTCAAGTCCTTGAAACATATGATCGTTTTGCTTTTGGGTGTTCCTCTCAAGGCGATGAAGAGTTAGAAGATACCGAGTTTTTACCATTTTTTGAACAAATTGGAGGGCAACTCTCTAGCCGTGACATCGCTTTATTTGGTGCTTATGGATGGGGTGATGGTTTGTGGATGCGTGACTGGCAAGAACGTGTGGTCGCTTTACAAGCAAACTTATTCGAAAGTGGTCTGGCAATTCAAGAAGATTCTCTACCAGAGGATGAACAGTGTAAATCTTTCGGTGAACGATTTGCTAAATTTAATGGGTGATCTTTGAGTGGCTCGCTTCTAATTCTAGTAACCTTTTTTTAAGCTCCAAGCCACCACCGTAACCAACTAAATCTCCGTTGGCACCAATGACTCTATGACAAGGGATGATGTAGGAGATTGGGTTGCGGTTGTTGGCCATCCCTACGGCGCGGGCTGCCTTTGGGTTGCCAATCGCAATCGCGATATCGCGATAGCTACGCGTTTCTCCATAGGGAATGGCCCGGAGGGCCTGCCATACTGCGCGTTGGAAGGGTGTTCCTTGTGGTGCTAGTGGTAAGTCAAAGGTTTGTCGATTTCCAGCTAAGTACTCGTTTAATTGGGCTATAGTTAATGCTAAAAGTGATGTTTCATGGGATTTACCTAGAAACTGTGGATCTAGCCGTGATGTGGATTTTAGGTCGGTAATTGCTCCATCTTCTTCAGCAATGAGTATTTCTCCTATCGCTGTTTGGTATACAAAATATATCTTTTCCATGTAGGAAGAATACCATCTTTATTTTCAGTTGTATAGTTTCAGCGGACGGAATATTTTATGGCGGTTATTGAATAAAGCAACGCCTAATAAAATAGTCACTCCGCCCCATAGCGTACCTGGGTCAGGAAAATCCCCAATCATGATTATTTCTAAGAGTGTGGAAAGCAAGGGGGTGAGGAACATAAAATTAGTAACATCACCAAGTTGTTTAGCCGTGGAAAGAGCTTGTGACCAAAGCATAAAACCAATTGCACTGGGAAAAATACCCATGAAAACTACGGCTACTATTGGTTGCCACGGCGCTTGGGCTAGTTCTTTAAGTGTTAAAGATGCAAATGGAAGGAGTAATATGGTAGAAGCTACAATACTATAAACAGTTGATTGCAAAGGGGTATAATTTTTGGTCGAAAATCGTTGGATAAGGTTGTAAGCCGCAAAAGATAAAGCCGCTGCAAACATCCAAACGAGTCCCCAACCCAGTGAGACCTCACGGTGCCACAGAGTAAGAAGAAGTATCCCAGAAAATTCAATTGCAACGGCTATCCAGCCAATAGAATTAAGTTTTTCCTTGAAGATAATAGAAGCAAATAGGGCTGCTATAACCGGAACAGTGGCCATAACCACACTTGCCGTCGCCGCTGTGATAGAGGTCATGGCAATGTTAAATAAGATTTGGTAAAGAGAAAATCCTAAAGCGCCAAGAACCACGAACAACGGTATATCTTTCCAACGCGGTAGGCCAATTTTCTTATAGAATCCAATTAAGATTAATACCACTGAAGCTGAAAAGTAACGCAGTAGTCCAACGGAATACGAGGAGAGATATGTCACGGCAATCCTAGTAAAGACAAATCCAGTAGACCAAAGTATAACCGTCATACCAGCTAATAAAAGAGGTTTAGTAGAATTAGGTAGGGGCGTTGTGCTCATATTGAGCTACTGTAGAACTAAAAAGATTAAGAGGCAAGTATGCTTAAGCTCCGCAGTTGCGGAGCTTAAGAAAAGAGTTATTTTTTGAGTGCTTGGTCAATTGCAGCACGGTCAAAACCAACAATAATTTTTCCATTTACGTCTATTACTGGTACGCCCATCTGTCCCGATTTACGGACCATTTCTTGAGCTTTCTCTGAGTTCGTTGCTACATTGTATTCCTTGAAGGGAATATTATTCTTTTGGAAATAGCTTTTAGCCATCCGACAAAATCCACAAGTTGGGGTACTATACATTGTTACAGCCATGGTAGGCCTCCTTACATTTTTTTTCTTCTCGCCTATAAGATACAATTAGAGCACTTTTCGGTCAATTAAAGAGTTGGTGACAACATCACCAAGTGGTGTTAGCATAGAAAGAGTTCAAAATAATGAGGAGGTGCTTGATGGAGAGTTATAAAGAGTATTCGCCCAATGCGCTGGTTGCGATATGCTCTAATTTGCAAAAAGCATGTGAAAAACAGATGCGAGCAACCGAGGCTGAATTATGGAAAAAGCTAGTTGCCTATTTTTTAACCGTTGCCGAAGAGGCTGAAAACCCGACTTTGTCGTCCCTAAATTCTTATATAGTTGACGATATAGAGAACAGTTATACGAAAGTGGCTGCTTTGGCAGAGGCTGAAGACGATAGAGGTTCTTTACGTTGTACAACTTGGGGAAAGAAAGTGACTGCAATTCAGAAATCGGTATTGGCTCGTTATGAAAAGCAGGGAGGCGCTCTGTTAGAGGAAAGTAACCTTTACGTGTGTGAAGCCTGTGGTTTTATTGCGATAAGTGGAAAAGTACCTGAACTTTGTCCTATTTGCAAAGCCCCTACCTCTCGATTTTCTAAAATAGCTTAAAAGGAGGAGTAGCATATGCATGCAGCTAGAAATATTGCGTTATGTACAAAAGATTGTGTGTGTCTCTTTGTTTGTCCTACCGGGGCAACCGATACCGAAACGGGTCAGATAGATGTTACAAAATGTATTGATGGGTGCCGACTTTGCGTTGATGCTTGTCCTTCCCATGCTATTTTTCTGGTATATGATAATTATGCTGAAAAGAAAGCGAAAAATCCTCACATCATCAATGCATTAACTACGTTGCTGGAGAGCAAAGTTCACCAAGAAACTATCGCAAGGGGCTTGAGCAGTGGAGAAGATGCTAAGATAGCCAAAGCTTTAGCGCTCTCTAATCGAATATTAGCTGAAGATTGTGCCCGCGAAGGGCTTTACATGTTGCCGCAAAATAGATCAACACGAGAATTATTACTCTCCTTGAAAGAGAAGGGCACAAAAAAGGATTTCCCCCTTGATGCAGTAGAGCAATTATTGGATCTTCTGTAACTTAGAGTTTTATTGTTCAGATTCCCGATAGAATTCACAGCGATCTTTAAATTCACACCGAGGGCAAGCAGATCCAGGACATTGTTTGAAATCGGTGTCGACCGATTCTAATTGTTGAACGTGCCAACTTAAATCTTTAATAAGTGCCTTAACATTATTGAGGTGTTGAATCTCTTTACTAAGGAGTCTTCGATAGTGTTTAAGAAGTTCTAACCGGCGTTTTTCGCCGGTTGCATCTTCATTTCCAAGCCGAATGATTTCTGCTATTTCATCGAGGGACATACCATAATTCTTTAATTGGATAATCCGATTAAGGTATACTAGATCGGCATCAGTATAATGGCGCTGACTACCATTTTTACGATCTTGAGTTTTAAGGAGACCTAAAGACTCATAATAGCGGACGGTTCGCGTTGTTACATTGGCCTTGCGGGCTAATTCCCCGATTCGATACTGTTTTGTTTCCAATTTTTTGCTCATTTCATTTGATAAATTATAGTACCATAGTCGAGTCAACGATTCTAGCAGTTTTCTCTTGACAGATGAGAAAGGGCCCTACACACTTAACTAAGTTAAAATTAACGTTAAACGTTAACTTAAGCGAGAAGGAGGGATCCATGCGCAGTGCCTATCTGACAGAGGTGAGACATTTTGAAGTGCGCCAAGAGGGCATTCCAGTTTTGAAAGATAATGAAGTCTTAGTCAAGATTGCCTATTGCGGCATCTGCACATTGGAGCAACGTCTTTATACTGGAGAGCGGAAAATCTATTATCCCATCATTCCAGGGCATGAAGCGAGTGGGATAGTAGTAACTGTCGGCTCTGAGGTAATTACAGGAGTTCAAGTACATGACCACGTCGCCCTCGATTTGGTTAATCGATGTCATGCTTGTCCGGCCTGTCTTTCTGGCAATTCAAATCTTTGTGAAAACCGCTTTAAAGAGGGGCAACGCGTATTAGGGGCCTTCTCCGATTATATGGTGGTGAAGCCAGATCAATTACAGGTCGTTCCTTCTGATCTTCCCTTAGAGTCGGTTGCATTTGCAGAACCACTGGCTTGTTGTATTCGCTCACTGCGAACTGTTAACGCAAGCCTTGGTGATACTATTTTAATTAGCGGCGTCGGGACGATGGGCATCTTACATATTAAAGTTGCCTTAGCAATGGGCCTTCGTGTGATAGCTTGTGATATAGATCTCAAGCGCTTAGAAGATGCCAAGCGCCTTGGCGCCATTGCGCTTGATGCCTCGAGTGCAGAGACCTGTATTGCGACCATCCAAGAAATAACAAGAGGGCGGGGAGTTGATAGTTGTATTATTACTACTTCGTCGATGAGTGCAGTGGAGGTTGCAGTGGCAGTGTTAGCATCAAATGGGGTAATGAATATCTACACTTCCTATGGTAATAAACCGCCCCTTCCCCTTGATATGAACACTATTCACCGCCATGAATTTGTTGTAACCGGTTCTGAAGGGCGCTCAGAGTATGATTTTTATACTGCCACGCGAGTTCTCGCAAATCGGACTATAGTGGTTGATGATTTGATCAGTCAGATATATCCTTTGGAGGAGGTCTCTACAGCAGTAGAAGAAGCTCTGTCAGGTTCTTCATACCGGGTATTGTTAAAAATGGAGGAGTAAATGGTTCTATCGATAGATGTGGGAACCACCACTTGTAAAGCAGCCTTATTTGATGCTGATGGTGTTTTGCAAAAATTGGTAAAGATTCCCCTCTCCATTATCTGTGAGACTCCAGGAGCACAAGAGGCTGATCCACGCCAGTGGGCCAATGCTCTTGCAACTATATGTCAGGAAATTTCTACTCAAAATAAAATTCGGGCTATCGTAGTCAGTGGTAATGGGCCTACTGTGGTTCCTGTTTTTGCTGAACCTGCTTTGGAACAAGGCTTGTTATATGCCGAATCGGCTATGGCTAGGTTATGGTTAGATCAGCGGGCAGTAGCTGAAGCATCTGAGATTTCAGGTCTTGTGGGAAATTTTGTGGATGCCAGTTTTGTATTACCAAAAGTACTGCATCTTTGTCGAAATGAGAAAGAGTTGTATCAGAGAAGCAAATTCTTCCTTTCTTCTTTTGAATATATAAATTATCTATTAACGGGAGAAGCGCGAACTATTTTACATGCCGATGATGCATTACGCTGGTATTGGACCAATGAAATGTTAGATGCAGTTGGCCTCGACAGAGCTAAATTTCCCCCGTTTTGTCGCCCTGGAGATGTAATTGGGACAGTTTCTGCCCTCGCTTCGCAAGCTTTGGGAATAACTCAAGGTATTTTGGTGTATGCTGGTGGCCCCGATTTCTTGGTTTCTATTCTGGGTTGCGCTGTGGTAGAGCCAGGTATGGTCTGTAATCGTTCGGGTACGAGTGAAGGTATCAATCTTTGTACAAATAAACCGTTAGATGATACGCGCCTTCTTACGTACCTCCATCCAGTTGCCCCGTTTTTCAATGTTTCGGGCATTATTTCGACCTCGGGGAAAGCGATTGGTTGGGCGAAGGAATTATTAGGATTACAAGAGATTAGTTTTGCCACGATGTATGCAATTATGGAGCAAGCCCCGCCTGGATCGGGTGGCATGCTATTTCTTCCCTATTTAAGTGGTGAGCGGGCCCCTATTTGGGACCCAGATGCCAAAGGTATTTTCTCTGGACTAACACTGGCGACAGGGAGAGCTGAAATACTTCGTGCTGTGGCAGAAGGAGTCTGTTTTGCTATTCGTGATGTAATTGAGGTGATGGAGGAATTGGGAGGTAGTGTTAACGCTATTCGTGCTACAGGAGGACCAACTGAGAGCAAATTTCTTAATCAACTCAAAGCTGATGTGACCGGTCGGTCTATTGTGGTCCCTCTTATTGGTGATGCCGAGTTGGTGGGGTCAATGGTATTAGCCCGAACCGCTTTAGGCGATTATGCTACTCGCGCTGAAGCGGCTTCTGAGTTGGTTCAGATGGGGCAAACCTATCAACCGAATGTAGCCCTAGCACCACTCTATGATGAATTATTTGACCAATATCGTGCTACATATAGAGCGCTCAAAGGAACGTGGAGGACGAAATAATGCATGCAGGAATAACCTTGCGGACGAATGCACTCTTTAATAAAGAGGATGGACGATCGGTGACCATAGCGATGGACCATGGGGCCATTGCGGGACCCATTTCTGGAATTGTAAGCCCAACGAGGATCGTTAAAGCTTGCGTGGAGGCTTCAGTTGATGGAATACTGACAACGAAGGGTTGTGTTGATGCCGCGCTAGAAAAGTGGAGCCGAGGTCCGGCCTTAGTGCTACGTTTAACGGGAGGTTTTACCGTACTGGGAGGTAAGTTTGAAGAAGAGTTGATTGTTGAACCTGAGACCGCACTGGCCTATGGTGCCTCCTTTGCCGCTATAACAGTAAAGTTTGGTCATGAACACGAAGGTCGATTTATAAAACAAGCCTCTTTAGCTATTGATCGCTGTCACATGTTGGGCCTTCCTGTTATGTTGGAGGTTATGGCTAAGGGGACATTGCAAGGGGCAAAGTTTGCATCTAATAATGGAGAAGCCATAAAAATGGCGGCTCGAATGGGGGCTGAATTAGGGGCTGATGTAATTAAGACTTATTACACAGGAAGCAAAGACTCTTTTGCTGAAGTTGTAGCCGGATGTCCAGTTCCTATACTCATTCTTGGCGGTACAAAGACAAACTCAATTAGGGATGTATTTCAAGATATTTACGATTCACTTGAAGCCGGTGGTCGTGGAATTGCCATCGGGAGAAATATTTGGGAACATGGCAAGGTTGAGGCTATGTTACAAGCAGTCAATGGGTTAGTTCATGGACACTGGAGTGTAGATCGTGCTTGTGATACAGTCTCCATAGAATAACTTAACCATGAAAAGGGGGAAGAATATGAAAAAGAGGAGTTTGCTAGTTATAGTCGTGATGATGGTCTCATTGTCACTTTTTGCTGCTGGAAAAGCTGAACAAATCGCTGGTGAGCAAAAGCCGTTGTCGGTTCTCGTCTATATTACGGGTGTGATGGCAGGCAGTCCTCCCTACACCGCAATGGGTGAGGGGGCGCAAGAATTTGCAGCTGAACACGAGAATGTGACGGTAAAAATCTATGAGGCTGGTTTTAACCAGGCTGAATGGGAAGAGCAGTTAACTTCGTTAGTAGCTACTGGTGAATATGATGTTGTTTTAGGATCAAATCCGTCGTTGCCAGAGATATGTGAACGAGTTGGGGCCAAATTTCCTAAAGCAAGATTTGTGATTACCGATGCCCAAATGGCGGGGAATCCTCAGATTCGCACCTATTTATATAACCAGTTTGAACAATCACTCTATCTTGGGTATTTGGCGGGTTTAGTAACTACGAGTAGTATGCCACATGCCAACGCTGCCTTAAAAATTGGTTTTATTGCGGCCCAAGAATATCCCTTGTTGAACAAACACATGCTTCCCGGATTCTTACAGGGGGCACGGATGGTCAATCCTGCTATTGAAGTAGATTTTAGAGTAATCGGAAATTGGTTTGATGCTAATAAAGCAGCTGACTTAGCCTCGAGTATGATCTCGGCTGGAGTTGACGTCTTTGCTGCAATTGCTGGTGGTGCAGCGCAAGGACTATTTAAAGTTGCTCAGAATCAGGGAGCCTATATTGTGTTTCACAATACCAATGAATATGATTCAGCGCCCGGTTATGTGGTCGGTTCAGGTTCTATGGAACAAAAAAAGTTAGTTAAAGAGATTCTCTCTGATGTTCTTGCTGGAAATGTTGCCTACGGTGAAGCTTCAATCGTCGGTGCGAAAGAAGGGTATCTTGGTTTCTTCTTTGATGATCCTTCGTATACAAAGAATTTGCCAGCTGACATTAGGCAAAAGTTTGAAAAATTCATGGACGATATTCGTGCAGGAAAAATTGCTTACACCCTTCCACCACTGTGATAAAGTTCATCTAGGATGAGCAAGAGGATAGGCTAAGCATGGGACACGCAGTAGAAATGCGCGGGATTGTCAAAATTTATCGTGAAACAGGATTGCGAGCCAACGATGGTGTCGATTTGACGCTTGAAAAGGGTGAGATCTTGTGCCTAGCGGGGGAGAATGGGGCTGGTAAGACAACATTGATGAAAGTGTTGTATGGGCTTGAACACCCTGATGCCGGCTCTATCTCTATAATGGGCAAGGAAGCGGTAATAGATTCTCCTTTAGTAGCTAATCGTCTAGGGATTGGCATGGTTCATCAACATTTTATGTTGATAGATGATTTTACCGTGGCGCAGAATGTTACGTTAGGGAAGGAGCCGCTACGGTATGGTGTTGCCTTTGATTTAAAAAAAGCAGAGCAAGAAGTTTCAAAGCTCATTAAAGAACACCACTTTTCCATAGAAGCTTCCAAGAAAGTAGGGAGTTTAACCATTGGGCAAAAACAACAAGTCGAAATTATTAAAATGTTGTACCGCGATGTCGATATATTAATATTAGATGAACCAACGGCGGTATTAACAGAGCAAGAGATCGATGCCCTTTTTCTTACGTTACGTGCTTTAGTTGCCCGGGGAACTTCCCTTATTTTAATTACCCACAAATTGCATGAAATAAAGAGAATTTCCGACCGAGTGACTGTTATGCGGCAAGGGAAAATGGTGGGTGAATTTGCCACTGAAGTGGTGGATGAAAAAGAAATTTCACGTGCAATGATGGGTCGCAGTGTCTCGTTGCAGATTGAAAGAGTGCCTTATAGTGAAAAGAAAGAGCCCATCCTTCAATTTGATAAAGTTTCGCTAGTGCGCAAAAATCAAGAGCGTCCTTTACTTAATGCCATTTCGTTTACAGCCTATTCAGGTGAGATTTTAGGGTTTGCCGGTGTTGGTGGGAATGGGTTAGGTGAATTAGAATCAGTTTTAAGTGGGTTTTTGCCTATTACAAGTGGGGGAATTTTCCATAAAGGGGTCAATACAACTAAGCTTGATACCCATGCTTTACGCCAGCGAGGGTTAGCCTATGTTCCGGCCGATCGCCTACACACCGGCAGTGCCCTCGAAGCTGATGTGGCTAAGAATATGATTGTGGATGCTCGCAATCAGTTTTCCCAACATGGAGTACTACAACATAAGCGTATTGTGCAGCATACCACTACATTAATGCAGACGTATGGCGTGCAAGGGACGCCCGATATGCCCATCGGGACTCTATCTGGTGGTAATATTCAAAAAGTAATATTAGCACGTGAAATAGAGCAATACCGTGATTATATAGTTTTTAGTGAGCCCACGTGGGGTCTTGATGTCTCTAGTAGTAGATTTGTCTATGAACGGATAGCACAATTGAGAGGAGCGGGAGCAGCTGTTATCTTAATTTCGAGTAATCTTGATGAAATTTTGGCTGCCTCGGATCGTGTTATAGTTTTTTACCGTGGTTCAATAGTGGCGGTTTTAACAAGAGATGAAATCAGGCAAGTTTCAAAAGAAGAGATGGGTGCCTATATGTTAGGGTTGAAAAAGCAGGGAGCTTTGCATGAATAAAAAACGCCAGCCTTTTTCTACTTTTTTGCGGGGTTCTTTAGGAATCTTTGTTATTATTGCAATTGCTCTAGCCGTCATTGTAATACTCTCATTTTTGTTAAGTAAGACTCCTTTAAGAACGTTACGTTATTTCTTTTTAGGGCCATTACAGAATAGGTACTATTTTGGAAATATGCTTAATACGGCCATTCCGCTAATTTTTGGGGGGCTTGGATTCTCCCTTGCGATGCGCGCTGGTAGTTTTAATTTAGGTGGTGAGGGGCAGTTATATAGTGGTGCTTTTGTAGCTACAATAAGTGCCCTCTTCTTGGCGCAATGGGGAGTTTTTGGAGTAATCCTCGCGTTGTTTCTCGGATCTGTTGTAGGTGGGTTAATTGCTGGCTTATCAGGTGTATTAAAGATGCGTTGGAATACCAATGAATTAATCACGACATTCTTAGTTTCTTATGCGGTAGTATTGGTGGTAAATTATTTAATAGCGGGTCCTTTTTTGGACACTGAGACAAATCTTATTGCGACAAAAAAGATTCCTGAAAATTTTCGTTTTTTACATATATTGAAGCCTTCTAATCTTAGTATTGGAATTCTATTTGCCCTTTTAGCGATTATTCTTGTCCATCTATATCTCTACAAAACAAAGAGTGGGTATGAACTAATTATGGTTGGTTTGAACCCCCGTTTTGCTCGATACGGAGGGATTCGAACTAGTTGGTACCGCGTGTGGCCGATGTTCTTAAGCGGTGCTTTTTTTGGGCTAGGTGGCGGAATGACTATTTTTGGTACCTACTATGCCTGTATGAAGGACTTTTCAGTTGGAATGGGATGGAATGGGTTAGCTGTAGCTTTGATTGCGCGCTATCGCCCCGCTGCAATTATTCCAGCAGCTTTGTTTTTTGCCTATATTGAATCGGGTGCTCGCAATGCGATGATGCACTCTGATGTAACTTTTGAAATAGCCTCTATTGTGCAATCGGTAGTTTTCTTTTTAGTAACGAGTACTGTGTTGCAGCAAATTGGTGTTAAGAAGAGGGGGCTCTGACATGGTGGCAATTCCCGTTTTACATAGTGCTGTTGCTATTATGACTCCTCTACTATTAGCCGCAACAGGAGGATTGTTTACTGAATTATCGGGTATGTTGAATATTGCATTAGAGGGCTTGATGCTCCTAGGAGCCTTTGCCTCGATTGTATGTGCCCATTACACGGGTAATCTTTTCTTAGGCATCTTGCTTGGCATTGTCTGTACAATGGCTTTGTCGGCAATACTTGGTAGCGTTACGTTGTATTTGAAATCGAATTTATTTATTACAGGATTAGCGACTAATTTGTTTGCTTCGGGTTTGACGGTAGTGTTGTCGTTTCACTTATTTGGGAATAAGGGGGTAGTTGTGTTCAAAGAAGTTGCGCAACTACCTCACTTAAAAATTCCAGCATTGCAATCAATACCAATCTTTGGTGATATTTTCATAGGACATAATGTGTTTGTTTACTTGAGTTGGAGTTTAGTCCTAATCTCTGCTTGGGTGCTGTACCGCACTCCCTTCGGATTTAGAGTGCGTGCAGCTGGGTTACATGAAAAAACATTAGTGTCGCTGGGGATGCGACCCCAAAGATACCGCTTTATCGCTTTCTTAATTTCTGGTTTTTCTTGTGCGTTAGGTGGTGCAGTGCTGTCGTTAAATTTAGGAGCCTTTGTGCCGAATATGACTAGCGGAAAAGGATGGATTGCTTTAGTAGTGATTTTTCTAGGCCAAAAAAAACCGGTGGGATTATTATTTGCAGCTCTAATATTTGGATTTGCTGATGCCTTTTCTAATTATGCCCAAGGCGCTTGGAATGTACCAACAGACTTTATTCTTGCACTTCCCTATATATTCACCCTCCTAGCCATGATTGGATTTTCTATCTATACCAGCCATAAGGATCGGGTGGAGTGACACCTCTTTTCTAGAAGAACAATGTGGAGAGATTTGGAAGTAGAAGATACCCCCTATTTTGACAGGGGAGGATGCTTTTTTCTCAATCTCTTCAACGAGCACACTGAAATACAGTTGGCTTTATGCATAATTCCAAAGAACACCGAAGCTAGAGTTCGTGTTAGTGGTAGAGAGTTGAACAGAACTCACTCATTTTGGGCAAATAAAGGCTTGTTTTCCACTCTATAAACTTCAAAACAAAAATACAGTGGAAGGTCTGTTATGTAAGTATTTGAGTTATAGCGAGGACCCTTTCCGGGTCGGTTTGTTCTATATGGTATTCATTTTTCCGTAGAGCTCCTCCCATATAGATATGATTTGGGCGCCATTGCATGCGAGAAGGGACCAGGCTAGGAAGGGGCATATGGTACTCTTTTGCTTGAATTTGTTCTCTCAGGAAATCGAAGCTCCGTTCTGAGATTCTTCCCCCTGGCATAATTATAATTCGCTCACCAGCTATCTTGACCAATTCTTTGAGTAGACGAAAGCCATCCATAGCTGTAGCTTCAAATCCGCTACTAAGGACGCGGTCTACGCCTAATGTAATTAATGTTTCCAAAGATTCATAAGGGTCTTTGGTCATATCGAAAGCTCTGTGGAAAGTTACTGGAAGAGGCCTGGCAATGTTAATGAACTCCTCCATACGTTCTTTATCGATTGTTCCGTCTTCACTTAAAATACCTACAACTAAGGCATCGGCTCCTTCTTCTTTAAAGATTCTAGCATTTTCTTTCATGACGTCGAATTCAATTTTGCTATAACAGAAATCTCCACCCCGAGGGCGGATCATGACGTATAAAGGGATTGAGGAGACTTTTTTAGCTATTCGAAGAGTCCCCAGCGTTGGAGTGAGTCCTCCTTCAAATAAGTCGCTACATAACTCAACCCGATCAGCTTTTCCCTGTTCTGCTGCTATAACGGATTCTACCGATTCAACACAAATCTCAATAATAGGTTTTTGTTCCACGAAAATCTCCTCCTCTTTCTTATGTTTGTTAAGATACATACTATCCTTATCTTAGCATCTTTAGTATCGCCTAGTATAAATAAAATAGTTGGCCACACTGCTGGCTGGTGGTACATGTATCTCCAAGTTCTATATCTGCATATAGAGGAGCTACGCTAACATGAAGTTTTTCTAAGGTCGAGGTATACTACTGACGTAGGAGTCAACAATGAAGATATGCATAATGGATGGGTCACAATCAGATGATCGTATGGGAGCCAGGATAAAGGATTTACTTACCTCAATTTTTTCTAAGTAGGGTGATAGTGTCGAGTACTTGTTTCTTAGGGACTTGAAAATTGCTCCCTGTGCCGGTAATTTTTCTGTTGGATCAAAACACCGGGCATCTGCAAAAATAATGATGATAACTCTTCACTGGTGAATGCCAGGAAATGGCTGAATAAATATGGTATCTACCTTGTGATTCATGATGCACTGACCCGTTATAAGAATAATCCTGCAATTTACCTTAGCTTAAGATTTAAAACACATGATCATGCATGGTTTGCTTTAATGCATGAAATAGGACACCTTCTGGTTGATTTTAATGGGAGAGATCCTTTTATAACTTGTATTGAAGATGAAACAGCTCAGAATGAATATGAAAAAGAGGCTGATAAATTTGCTCAAAATTTCTTTATTGATAGTGAAGATTACAACAAGTATAGAAAGGGTGGGCAAATCTCGAAAAGATTCCATCGGTGAGTTTGCATCCTTTCAAGAAGTTCATCCTAGAATAGTAGTTGCTCGGCTACAACACGATAAAATCATACAATTTAATACTTTTAACTTATTCAAGAGCCGCTTTAAAAATTTAGATGAATTTAAAAAAGTGTTTATCTAGTGTTTCACAGCCATGTGTTCTTTGGATGTATGCGTGACCACTAATAAACAAAACCTTGCAAGTTCTAGCCTGCAAGGTTTAGTTATACCCCGAACGCGATTCGAACGCGTGACCCCTTCCTTAGGAGGGAAGTGCTCTATCCAGCTGAGCTATCGGAGCGAAGTGATTGTGATGATAGGAGATTCGCGGGGAGTTCGTCAACATCTTGCAGGATAAAGAGGGGCAAGAAAATGGTGGGAATATTAGGTGTAATTAGGAAGTTCTTTGTGAATTAGATAGTGCGTAAAGGTGTTCTACTGTAGCTATTTTACTGGTGTTTGAGGAATAGTGTGATTAGGAAATAAGAGCGAACTACATCATGATTTAGCGTGATAATCGTTAGTTTTAGTACGATATATGGTTAATTTTTAAAGAATTTGTCCAATTAAGATGATAGAGTGTTGAATATTTATACTAAATTATGTATATAATTGCTTTAACTTTACCTATGTGCCACATAAACTTCTTCTTAGGTGGAAGGTGTAGAGTGGAAGAAATGGTAATCATGCAGGAGGAATGTATGAAAAAAGTATTGATTGCGACATTATTAATCTTGGTTGTGTCAATCATACCAATATTCGCACAGGGAGCTTCAGAGAGTTCTGTGAAGCTTGGGTTTATTGGTCCCATGACCGGCGACTATGGAAACTACGGTAATCTCATTTCTAAAGGTGCTTTATTAGCCATTGAACAAAAGAATGCTAAGGGTGGAATTGCTGGAAAAATACAAATCGAATTAATCGTCGAGGATTCTGAAGGAGATCCACAAAAAGGTCTTGCTGGTATCGAGAAACTTGCTAGTTCCGACAAAATCGTTGCATTAATCGGTCCGGTATTCACCGGTGTTGCTTTTGCAGTTGGTGAGCGTGTGCAAAATGAAGGCATTATGATGGTAACCCCATCGGGTACCCACAAAGATATCACAGATATTGGTAATTATGTGTTCCGCACAGTTGCTAGTGACGGGCTTCAAGGCGACGTCTCTGGCCACTATTTCTACGAAAAACTTGGAATTCGTAAGCTCGGTGTACTCTATGTTAAAAATGATTACAGCCAGGGTTTATATGAAGGAACTAAAGCTAGTTTTGAAAGTCGCGGTGGTGTAGTTACTATTGCAGAGACAGCTCAAATTGGCGATAAGGATTTCAAAACCCAGTTGACTAAAATTAGAGCATCTAATCCCGATGCCATCTACATTCCTAACTACACTGCAGAAATGGCTCAGATTCTTGAGCAAGCTACCCAGTTAGGGATAAAGATTCCTTTCTTGTCAAGCGATGGATTCTCTAACCCTGAAATCTATGACCTAGCTGGTGATTACACTGATGGAGTCATCTATGTAGGACCAACACAGGTTAAGGAGTCAAGTGATTATAAGAAGTTTGTAGCAGATTATACTGCCAAGTGGGGATTCGCTCCAGATTCTTTTGCTACTAATGCTTTTGATGCTGCTAATATTCTTTTTGAGACACTTGAGAAGGTATATGCTAAGAACGGTAAATTTGATCGTAAAGCTATTCGTGATACGTTTGCAGCGACCAAAGATTTTCCAGGTGTAACAGGTACAGTCAATTTTGCTGAAAACGGCGATTTGGTTGCGTACCAAGGTGTTTACAAAGTTGAGGGGAAAACCCCCAAATATATCGGGACGTATACAGTCGTCGACGGCGAACTGATCGAGATTAAATAAACTTGTAGGGGCCCTCAGGCCCCTTTTCGTTCTGCTTTTGTTGCATCGTCGATCACACATGTGATATTGTGTGGTTACGATGACACGTGGACCTCCGTCTGTCGCGGAGGTCTACCTTATTAAGGAGCCTATCGTGGGATCAATTGCTGAATTTTTCCAACACCTCATGAATGGACTGACTTTGGGTGGTATTTATGCGCTTATTGCGTTGGGATACACGATGGTGTATGGTATTCTGAAATTTATAAACTTTGCACATGGTGATATACTCATGGTTGGATCCTACATCGGTTTGTTTACATTTGATGCTATTCGTGGGCAAACAATGGGACCATGGACAGTTATTGCTTTTTTCATAGCAATGCTGGCGGGGATGCTGTTTAGTGCAGGTCTTGGCATGGCAATCGAACGGATTGCTTATAAACCACTGCGCCGGGCTACGCGACTTGCCCCCCTGTTATCAGCGATTGGTGTTTCGTTTATTCTTAGTAACATGGCCGCTTGGATGTGGGGGACAAAATCTCGAAAATTAGATTATCCTTTTGATAACTCCCCCATCTATCTTAAAGGAGTCTCGATTACTCCCCACCAAATACTAATACTTGCGGTCGTTATTGTAATGATGGTCGCCCTCAAACTATTTGTTGATCGTTCACGAATCGGTAAAGCTATGCGGGCGACTAGTCTTGATCAAGATACAGCTAAATTGATGGGAATCAAAGCGGATAAGATTATTGCAATTACCTTTGCTATTGGTTCAGCTTTAGCTGCAACAGCTGGCTTTTTGATTGCCTTAGAAATTAAAGTGTATCCATCTATGGGAACTATGACTGGCTTGAAAGCCTTCGTAGCGGCAGTTGTCGGAGGAATTGGTAATATTTCTGGAGCTATGCTTGGAGGTATTTTGCTCGGATTGTTAGAGACCTTTGGTGTAGCCTTGCTTGGAATTCCTTATGGGTTACGCGATACTATTGCATTCGTTGCCCTTATCATTATCCTATTAGTAAAACCAGAAGGTTTACTAGGTAAGGCTGAAAAGGAGAAAGTGTAATGTTTAACTTTATCCTATTAATTTTAATATATACTGCTATTTTTGCTCTAATGGCAATTGGGCAAAACCTTATTACTGGATATGTTGGATTGTTGTCCCTCACACAAGCTGGCTTTTTTGCTATTGGGAGTTACGTAACTGCCATTCTTAGTGTTACCTATGGGTGGAACTTCTGGTTAACAGTTCCTATGGCGGCCCTTATTTCATCTTTTTTTGGGCTACTTATTGGATTACCAACCCTACGCTTAAAAGGTGACTATCTAGCCATTGCTACCTTAGGGTTTGGTGAAATAGTACGTAACATCCTCAACAACTGGGATAGTCTTACCAATGGCCCTATGGGTATTCAGCGGATTCCCATGATCTCATTATTTGGAATTCAAATAAGCCCTTATAAAAAGTGGGGGTTTTTAGTACTTGTCTGGATTTTTGTTTTAGTAGCCTATTTTCTATTTGATCGTTTAGCAAAATCGCGCTTAGGACGCGCTCTTGAAGCTATCCGAGAAGATGAAATTGCGGCCTCTTCAATGGGGATCAATGTGACTCGTTATAAGGTGTGGGCCTTTATCCTTGGCGCTGCCGTAGCGGGTGTTGCCGGGAGCTTACAGGCTGAATTCATCCTTTCGGTTACCCCAGGAGCCTTTACCTTCATGGTTTCTATCATGGTCCTTTGTATGGTAGTTTTAGGGGGCATGGGGAATTTTAAAGCGGTAATACTAGGTGCTTTTATTATTCAGTTTATATCCTACTTCCCCCAATTAGTTGGTCTTTCAAATGTGATACCTCCGCAATTTAAACAAATTTTGTTTGGTTTAATTTTGGTGGTGATGATGATTTGGCGGCCCCAAGGTATTTTAGGCCGTGAAAAGAGAAGTGCTCCTCGTCGTTTATTCCGCTCAGGAGGAGATGTATGATGTTGCTTGAGACTACCAAATTGACTCGTGCTTACGGGGGTGTAGTAGCGGTAAGTCAAGTTGACTTTCAAGTTCGTGAAGGCCTCATCACCGGACTGATCGGTCCTAATGGAGCAGGGAAGACGACCCTCTTCAATAACATGACCGGTCTTGATACTCCTACATCAGGTAAAGTTTATTTTAAGGGAGCAGATATAACGAATCGCAGTGCCCATAAAATTTGTCGAATGGGCATTGCCCGAACTTTCCAAAATATTAGACTGTTTAAAGAATTATCTGTACTTGAGAATGTGATGGTGGGACTTCATTTCAAAACTGGAAAAAGTTCGACAACAGGACGGGTAATGGCTGCCTTTCTCAGTTATCTTAAGGTAGTTGATGAGTACGAATTAATGAATGAGTCTGCCATAAAGTGGTTGGAGTTCTTTCAACTTGAATCTTTGAAAGATGAACTTGCCAAGAATCTTCCCTACGGGCATCAACGAGAGTTAGAAATTGCTCGAGCACTAGCTACTGATCCTACTATCCTCTTTCTTGATGAACCTGCTGCTGGTATGAATCCATCAGAAACCGATTCTTTAATGAAAACTATTAGGAGAATTCGCGATTTAGGTATTACTGTTGTGCTCATCGAACATGACATGAAATTGGTGATGAATATTTGTGATACCATTACCGTTCTTAATTATGGACAAAATATTGCCCAAGGGACCCCTGCTGAAATCCGTCATAATCCAAAAGTGGTTGAAGCTTATCTTGGAAAGGAAGAAACATGAGTAAGTTATTGGATATAGACTCAATTAGTGTCTCTTATGGAAGTATTAAAGCTTTACGTGAGGTGAGTCTCCATGTTAACGAGGGCGAAATTGTTTGTCTCATCGGTGCTAATGGAGCTGGGAAAAGTACGTTGCTAAAAGCAATAGTGGCTCTTGAACCAATTACTCACGGTTCTATTGCTTATCAAGGCCAAATGATAGCTCAAATTGATGAGAATGGAGCCAAGAAAAAATTTGGCGTTCCAATAAGGCGCTCAAAAGGACTCTCTAGTAATTTACGAACTGATGAAATTGCTGGTAGAGGTGTTGCTTTAGTTCCTGAAGGGCGGCGAGTTTTTGCCGATATGACGGTTGAAGAGAATCTAGATATGGGTGCTTTTCTAGTGCGCGATGATGAACTTATTGCTCGTAAAAAAGAGGAAATGTATGATTTTTTCCCAATTTTAGGAGCTCGCCGGAAACAAAAGACCCGTTCCCTTAGTGGAGGCGAACAACAAATGTTAGCAATTGCTAGAGCCTTGATGAGTTCACCTCGCCTGCTTTTATTAGATGAACCTGGTTTAGGGTTGGCTCCCCTTATTATTCAAGATATCTTTGAGAAGATCCATATTATTAACCGCGAAGATAAAGTCACAGTTTTCTTAGTTGAACAAAATGCGAGCATTGCCCTTAAAGCCTCTAATCGTGGTTATGTTATGGAAAATGGAGTTATCGTGCTCTCAGATTTTAGTACAAATCTCTTGGAGAACGAAAAGGTCAGAGCTGCATATCTTGGTGATTCGTAGGTTTTTATTACTGCTGGAATTTCCTCCCCCTCTGGGGTACAATCTAAATAAGCCCATTGGCTTTTGCTGTGTTGGAGGTTGAGATGATTATTGAAAGACGCATGACACGAAATCCAGTGACTGCAAGTCCTGACATGTCTGTATCCGAAGCTTCGGCATTGATGAAACGAGAAAAAGTGCATCGCCTTCCAGTGTTGGATAAAGATCGTAAATTGGTAGGTATTATCTCGGAAAAAGATATTTTATATGCTTCCCCGTCGCCGGTAAGTACTTTGTCTATACATGAAATGGCCTATCTTCTGAGCCAACTGACGGTAAAGAAATTAATGACCCGCGATGTAGTGACTATTGATAAAGATACTACGGTGGAAGAAGCTGCCCGCTTAATGGTTGATCAAGATCTTTCCAGTCTGCCTGTCTTAGAAAATGGCAAACTGATTGGAATTGTTTCTAAAAGTGATTTATTTAAAATCTTGCTCGAGCTATTTGGAGCTCGGCATTACGGAATACGCATGAGCTTTCTAGTTGAAGATAAGCCCGGTGCAATTGCTAAAATATCAAATATACTCTCTTCCAATGGTGTTGATATCATTGCTTTTGGTACATTCATGGGAACCGATTCTTCTAATGCTGTTTGTACTATAAAAATGCAAGGGATATCTATGGCCAAAGCAGTTGATTTGGTTAAGCCGCTAGTTATGGAAATCCTTGATATTCGTGAGGTGTAAATGGACTTCAAGGATATACTAGAACAATGGGAATCTTCAAGCGAAGGACAAAAAGCGGCTGGAAATGGCCGCTTTTCCCATATCCTCCAAGAAAAAGAAGAGGGATTACATCAACCTAAAGCACATAAAGACAGAGGCGGCTACCGGACAGGAAAAGCATCCATGGGACGCTTGAAGTCGATGCGTCCGCAAGCAGAATTAGATTTGCATGGGTTTACAGGAGAAGAATCCCGTCTCATGGTCCATGATTTTCTAAAAGAATCGGTGACCAAACGTTTACAGAAAGTGCGGATTGTTCATGGCCGCGGGTTACACTCGGTAGATGGTAAAGCTGTAATTCGAGATGTTGTTGTAGAGGAATTGCAAAACTCCCCTTATGTTCGAGCATATGGAAATCCACCTCCGGTCGAGGGAGGAAGTGGTGCTGTTTGGGTTATTTTACAACGGGGAAAATAGTAGGAGTATCTTTTTAGCGTTCTCGGTAAATAATACGACCTCTTGTAAGATCATAAGGTGAGAGTGCTACTCGAACAGTGTCTCCTGGGACGATTCTAATATAGTGCTTGCGCATCTTGCCCGATAGATGGGCCAGAATCACGTGTCCATTAGGTAGTTCCACGCGGAACATAGTATTCGGAAGGGCTTCGCGCACGACCCCCTCTACTTCAATAGCTTCTTCTTTAGCCACAAATCCTCCATTGGTATGTGCCCCTTCATTGGGACCTAACTAACGAATTGTAGGAAAAGGAGCCTTCTTTGTCAACTCAACGAGTTGATAGCCCCTAAAGTGGCTGTTTATATCCAAAAATTAATAATCGCTTGTTAGTTTGCTCACATACATAGAAAACAATGACTGCCGTTACAGCAGTCATTGCCATAGTGGAAATTATTTACCCAGAATTAAGGGGGCAAACTTGTCCCAAATCCCCATTACAAAGACAAATAAAACTAATATTGGCAGGACATAGGTAACATAGGTGCGAGCCCATTTGGGGAATTTAACACCTTTGCCAGTATCTGCTTCAGCGATGAATGCATCCCAACCCCAACCACGCTTAGTACAACAAAAAAGGAGGAATACTAACGAACCGAGGGGGAGTAATACAGAACTAACAATAAAGTCTTCAAGATCAAGTATTACACTGTCTCCTCCAAGTGGATTAAAATTGGAGAGTACGTTGAATCCGAGTACACATGGCAAGGAGAGCAGGATGATGGCAACAATATTTACCAAAACAGCTTTTTTCCTTGTCCATTTGTGGACGTCAATCCAGTAGCTCACAATATTTTCAAATACAGCGACTAATGTTGATAATGCAGCAAAACCCATGAATACAAAGAACAAGGTCCCCCATAATCGGCCACCTTGCATAGCATTAAAAATATTGGGTAGTGTGATGAAAATAAGAGATGGTCCAGCATCAGGGTTTACATTAAAAGCAAATGCAGCTGGGAAAATAATAAGTCCGCTCATGAGTGCTACAAAGGTATCGAGGGCAACAACATTGATGGACTCACCAGTTAACGTGTTTTCTTTACCAATATAACTGCCAAAAATAGCCATACTACCAATGCCGAGACTCAGAGTAAAGAAGGCCTGACCCATTGCGGCATAAATGGCATTCCAAATTCCCGATTCTTTTAAGCGAGGAAAGTTGGGAAGGAGGTAGAACTTTAAGCCTTCACCGGCACCAGGAAGAGTTATTGACTTAATCACTAAAACCAACATGATGGCCAAAAGAGCACTCATCATATATTTTGTAATCTTCTCGACTCCTTTTTGTAACCCTATTGCACAAACCCCTAACCCAAGTAAGGTAGCAATAACCATCCAGATGGTCATCGATACGGGATTGCTTAACATGCTTCCAAAATGGTTCCCCACAGCCTCTGGGCTTAATCCAGTCAAACTTCCTTTAGCCATACCAAAGAGATAGGCTAGTAACCATCCGCTTACCGTGGTGTAAAACATCATTAACACATAGTTTCCACCAATCGCGATAGGACCATAACGATGCCACGAGGTTCCTTTCGGTTGTAATGTTTTAAAGGCTAACCCTACGTTCTGCTTTGCTGCTCTTCCTACTGCAAACTCCATAACCATTATCGGCAGACCGAAAATAAGTAGGAAAAGGATGTAGAGTAGCACAAATGCAGCTCCTCCATGTTTTCCTGTTATAAAAGGGAAGCGCCAGACATTTCCCAAACCGATTGCACATCCTGCAGACAAAAAAATAAAACCAATCCGGCTTTTTAGTAGTTCTCTCTCCTGTGGCATTCAATCCTCCTGAAACAAAAGTATGTTTACATATATTATATTCCATGACAATAGCATGGATTTGCAGGTATTGCATTCATTTTCTTGACAATGTTGCGTTTAAAGAGGCACAATACGGTCAAACGCGTTGCCAATAAAAGGAGTTTGCCATGGCCCAGTCCCCTCTTTTACATGCCTATCTCAAAAAAACACCAATTGAACAGGTCGATAGTGGTTTTATTGCTTATTTAGCTGCACTAGAACAGATCGCCTCTGTCACACCAATGGTGGCTTCCCACATAGTACAAGAACTAGCTGATCAACGGAGTCACTTGAAATTAATTGCCAGTGAGAATTATTCAAGTCTAGCTTGTCAGTTAGCAATGGGAAATTTGTTAACCGATAAGTATGCCGAAGGATTTGCTTATCATCGGTTCTATGCTGGTTGTGATAACGTGGATGCTATTGAAGATTATGCCTGTAAACAAGCACAGGCCTTATTTGGTGCTGAACATGCCTATGTGCAACCCCATAGTGGCGCTGATGCCAATCTCATAGCGTACTGGGCTATTTTGAACCACAAGGTACAAGTTCCCGCCCTAGAGAAACTTGGTATCACCAATGTGAGTGATGTATCTCGAGAGCAGTGGAATAGTATCCGTGAAGCAATGGGTAACCAACGCCTATTAGGTCTTGATTATTACTCAGGAGGGCACCTGACGCATGGTTATCGCCAAAACGTTTCAGCTCAGATGTTTGATGCCTATACCTATACAGTTGATGAAACGACAGGGTTACTCGATTACGATAGCATCGAAAAACAGGCTAAAGAGATTAAACCTTTAATTCTTTTAGCGGGTTATAGTGCTTATCCTCGTTTAATTGACTTTAAACGAATGAGTGAAATTGCCCATGGCGTTGGTGCTGTATTCATGGTCGATATGGCTCATTTTGCTGGATTGGTGGCTGGAAAAGCGATGACGGGTGTGTATGACCCTGTACCTTGGGCCGATGTGGTGACTACCACCACTCATAAGACACTTCGTGGTCCTCGCGGAGGGTTAATTTTATGTAAAGAAGAATTTGCCGAGGCTGTGGATAAGGGATGTCCGCTGGTAATTGGGGGCCCATTACCGCATATGATCGCAGCTAAAGCTGTAGCTCTAACAGAAGCTCTAGATCCCTCATTCATTACCTATGCGAAGAAAGTGGTAGAAAACTCAAAAGCTTTGGCCGCAGCTTGCATGGCTGAAGGCATTACCGTTGCAACCGATGGTACCGATAATCATCTCATGTTGTTAGATGCCCGTAGCTTTGATTTAAACGGACGTCAAGCTGAAAATGCTTTACGTGAATGCGGTATTACCATGAATAGAAATGCACTTCCATTCGACCCTAATGGTCCTTGGTACACCAGTGGTTTACGTATTGGAACTCCAGCAGTCACAACGCTGAAAATGGGTGAAGAAGAGATGAAAGAGATTGCTGCTATTATTAAATTAGTACTTGCCAACACGAAAGCAGCAATTATTAGCAAAGGTTCTAAAGCGGGGCAACCCAGCAAGGCTAGAACTACAACACCACAGGATGTTATAGATGAGGCCCGCCAGAGGGTTCAAACGCTCTTAGACCGATTTGTCCTTTATCCAGAACTTGACCTAGCACTTTTACTGGAATATGTTCCGGCACAAAAAAACAGCAAAAAGGAGTAAATAATGAGTAAGATTCCAACAGATTTACGCTATTCGAAAGATCACGAATGGGTTCGCCTTGAAGAGGATTTAGCCTACATTGGTATTACCGATTATGCTCAGGATTCTTTAGGAGAAGTCGTTTACGTAGAATTGCCACCAGTGGGCGAATCTTATGAGGCTAACGAAGAGATTGCCAATGTTGAGTCAGTTAAGGCAGCCAGTGCAATTTACAATCCAATAGCAGGGACTGTCGCTGGAGTAAATGAAGAATTAGATGGATCTCCCGATTTAATCAATGAAGATAGTTATACTCACTACCTCTATACCCTACAAGATTTTGATGCTTCTGAGTATGAAAATTTATTAGATGCTGCCGGATATGCTGAATTTCTAAAGACTTTAGATTAATAGAGTAAGAGGACTAGACTAATTATAATGCCTCCTATAAATTGGAATGATTGTAAAATATTCCTTTGGAGGCACTATGAAACGAATTGGACTAGCGTTCCTTGTATTATTACTTTTTTCCGTATCGGCAGTTTCTTTTGAACCATTTATAGAGACAGAGCAAGGTACTATTGGTGTGTTACATCACACCTATAAAAATGGAACTGACCCTGCTGATACCACCATGTCAACCTTTGACTTTGTTAACCAAGGTGGCCAAGATTTACTCTTCCCATTTTCCCGCTATGCTGTTGGTGCTACGATTGCTAAGCGACACCGAGCTTGGTTTACCTACCAACCCTTAGAAGTTGTAACCAATGTGAAGGTTCCCTCCGGAGAGACAGTTTATGTCGGCTCTGAGACCTTTGCTGCTGGAACTCCGCTAGAACTTACCTATAGTTTCCCCTTTTATCGCTTTTCTTACACATTTGATCTGTTGGGCAAGCAGGATCATGCTGTTCTTGGAGTAGGGTTAGTACTGCAGATTAGAGATGTGTCAGTTAAGTTTAAAGCTTTAGACGATTCTAAAAAGTTGTACGTGGCCAACAACGTCGGTCTTGTTCCAGCTTTAGCTATCTACTCTGAGTATAGTTTCCCCTTTGGGTTAACGCTTAGTGCCGATATCGCGGGTTCATATGCCAGATCATCATTCTTTAATGGTGCTGATTTTGACTTTGAGGGTTCTATTCTTGATGCTTCACTGCGTATGAGTTATGCACTTCGTAATGGGTTTGAGTTGTTCGGCGTTGCTCGTTTCTTTGGTGGTACATCGAATGGAACAAGCAGTTATCCTAGTGACAGCTGGTCGGTAAGTGATAATCGTTATTCACAAAACAATATTGCTACGTTAACCGCTTCGGTTGGTTTAAAGTGGTCGAACTAAATATTTATTAAATCCTCGTTGCAAGACGTCTCCTGTTGTTCTACACTAGCCATGTTAGATTTTACATAGGAGGCGTCATGATCCCTTATATTCCCCATTCTGATGCAGATAGAGCACGTATGTTACGTGCGATTGGAGTTGCATCAATGGATGACCTATTTAATACTATTCCACCTGAAGTGCGCTACACGCAAGAGTTGCCAATTTCAGCTGGATTGACCGAAGAAGAGGTGTTAAGAAAGCTTAAAGCTCTCGCTAGTATGAACCGGGTGGGCATCTCTTTTCTTGGGATGGGTTCGTACGATCGTATTATTCCGGCAGCTGTTAAAGATATTGCTGCTTTACCGGCCTTCGTTACTGCCTATACTCCATACCAACCAGAGATCTCTCAAGGATTGCTCCAAGCAATTTTTGAATATCAAACTATGCTATGTGAACTCACTGGATTAGATGTTGCTAACGCCTCCTTATATGATGGCCATTCAGCAGCTGCTGAAGCAGCTGCCATCATGTTGGCGTCAAAGCGGAAAAGTAGTACCGTGCTTGTTTCTGAAACTGTGCACCCCTTTATGCTAGAGGTGTTACAAACCTGGGCTTTAGGAACTGATTATACGATTAAAGTAGTACCTGAACACAACCAGACTACCAATGTTTCAGCTATAACAGAGCTCTTAGATGATCAAGTGGCGGGTGTTATTGTTCAAAGTCCTAACCGCTATGGGTTTATTGAAGATTATACTAATCTTGCAGAAACAGTTCAGGCGAAAGGATCTTTGTGTACAATTGCTAGCGATCCACTCTCTTTAGTTCTCCAGCGTTCTCAAGGCGAGTGGGGGGCTGATATTGCCATCGGGGATACTCAACCGTTAGGACTTCCTAGTGCTTTTGGAGGTCCCTCTTGTGGTTACATCGCAGTAAAAGAAAAATTGATGCGTAAATTACCTGGACGTGTGGTTGGACAAACCGTAGATATTGAAGGCAAACGGGCTTTTACCCTTACCCTTCAGGCACGTGAGCAACATATTAAGCGAGAGCGAGCAACGAGCAATATATGTTCGAATCAAGCGTTAGCAGCTTTAACTACCGCAGTTTACATCGCGTTAGTGGGGCACTCTGGAATGGTCGAAGTGGCTAGTCAAAGCCGTGATAAAGCTCACTATCTGGCTAATAACATAGCAGAATTAGCGCATGTGGTAGTAGGTGGAAAAGCCCCTTACTGGTGTGAATTTCCGATAGTGTTTGATTCGGTTACTTTGATGGAAAAAGCCCTATCGGCACTTTCTGCACAAGGTATACATGGGGGAGTTCGTCTGGGTTCTTTGACAGGTCGTCCTGCCGATGTTGCTACACTCATTGTGGCAGTTACAGAAAAACGTACTAAAGCCGAATTGGATCAGTATGTAGATGTGTTAAGTGAGGTTTTGAGATGAGTAAAGCATTAGTATTTGAGTTATCGCGTCCTGGCCGATTTGGCTATACTTTTCCCCCCTCTGATGTTCCTATCAGTAGTGCTTTGCCAGCGCATCTTGCTAGACAGAATGCTCCCATTCTTCCTGAGTTATCGGAGCTAGGTGTTGTTCGTCACTACTCCCATTTAGCGAAAATGGCATTTGGGGTGGATCATGGTCCTTATCCTTTAGGTAGTTGTACCATGAAGTACAACCCTAAATTACATAATCATGTTGCGGCCTTAGAGGGTTTTTCCGCCTTACATCCTTTACAAGATGGTGAAACAACGCAGGGCGCGCTAGCTTTGCTGTATGATTTAACTTCCTCTCTAGCCGCTATAACTGGAATGGACTGGGGGACTATGCAACCCTCGGCTGGAGCTCATGGCGAATATACTGGATTGAAAATTATAAGGGCTTATCATTTGCAACGCGGTGATACCGGACGGACAAAAGTAATTGTGCCTGTTTCGGCTCATGGTACCAATCCGGCTTCGGCGGCATTGAACGGTTTTTCTATTGTTGAGGTTCCTGCCGATTCTCGTGGTTTAGTCGATATTAGGGCCCTTGAAGATCTTTTGGATGATTCAATAGCTGGGATTATGTTGACTAACCCTAATACCTTGGGGTTATTTGAACAGGATATTAAACCGATTGCCGACATGGTGCATGACTGTGGGGGGCTATTGTATTACGATGGAGCCAACCTGAATGCCATAATGGGGATGGCCCGTCCTGGAGATATGGGATTTGATGTAGTTCATTTGAATCTCCATAAAACCTTTTCTACGCCCCATGGCGGAGGTGGCCCGGGAGCTGGACCGGTTCTGGTAGGCGAAAAGTTGGTACCTTTCTTGCCCAAGCCAAATATTGTTAAAACTGCTACAGGATTCGCCTGGGATTGGGAGTCTGAAAATTCAATTGGAAAGGTGAGTGGTTTTTGGGGCAACTTTCTGGTATTGGTTAAAGCTTATGCCTACATCTTGACGATGGGTAAAGAAGGACTACGTGCAGCTTCTCAGCATGCTGTGTTGAATGCCAACTATATGTTGAGCTTATTGTCTGAAAAGTTTAAGGCACCTTATGGTACGACCTGTATGCATGAATTTGTTTTATCCTTACAGGATTATAAGGAAGCATATGGAGTCAGTGCTCTCGATTTGGCAAAGGCGATGTTAGATCATGGTTATCATCCACCAACAATGTACTTCCCTCTTATTGTGCATGAGGCCCTAATGTTTGAACCAACGGAGACCGAGGCGATTGAAGATCTTGAAGCGATGGTCGAGACTTTGTTAGAACTTGCAGATTTAGCTAAAACTAAATCCAAAGAACTCAAAGAAGCCCCTCGGACAACCGAAGTTAGACGTCTAGATGAGATTCGAGCTGCTAAGTTTCCAGTGCTACGTTGGAGAGAGAAAGAAAAATAACTGTGGCGATGTTAGAACAACGATCACAGTCGATAAAACACTAGTTTGATAGAAACTATTTGCTAACTCTGCTCTTCAATAGTATGCTATGAGATATGAATACGATATTGATAAAAGATGGTTTATTAGTCGAATCAGATCGCTCTTGGCGAGCCGATTTGCTCATTGAAGGTGAGAAGATTGCCCGCATAGCTTCCCATATAAAACTTGATGAAGTTCCTCCTGATACTACTGTAGTACCAGCGGATGGGTTGTGTGTAATGCCGGGACTCATTGATGCCCACACTCACTATCATTTGATCTCGCGGGGGACGGTTACGGCTGACAGCTTCGCTGAAGGTTCTAAGTTGGCCGCTTTTGGGGGTATAACGACTGTTATTGATTTTGCTGACCATGATAAAACCCGTCCTCTAGTGCAGTCAGCTCAGGACCGTATTGCAGCTATGTCAGCGGGAATGGCTATTGATTTTGCATTGCATCAGGGGGTGTATGGCATCCCCAAGGCATTGGTCTCAGAACTAAAAGAGCTCAAGGAGCACGGTGTTACCACTATTAAGATCTTCACGACCTATAAAAATGTTGGGTATCTTATTGAGAAGGAAGGACTACGCGAATTATTTTCTGCTTGTAAAAAACTCTCTCTCATGGTGAGTGTTCACTGTGAAGACGATGAGTTAATTGAGCAGACCAACCAACAGCATACCGGGACCTATACGCCAGCCGATCATCCTTTACTACGTCCTTCTGAGGCTGAATATCGTGCAATTATGGACATAGGTAAGTTAGCCAAAGAGTTTGATATGCCTTTTTATATTGTCCATCTCTCCAGTGCTCGTGGGTTAGACGCAGTCAGAGAATTGCGCTCTCAAGGGGTTTCCCTGATTGTGGAAACTACACCCCATTATTTGTTGTTAGACTCCTCATTTTTAGAACGAGATGATGGACCTTTGTATATTATGACACCGCCATTACGAAGTGTTGAAGACAAACTGACCTTGCAGGATGCTTTGGTCGCTAAGGAGATTCAAGTTGTCGCAACCGATCATTGTTCGTTCACGAAAGCTCAGAAATTAGCTTCTGATGATTGTCGTTTAACTTTCCCCGGTATTCCAGGTACTGAAGAACTCTTGCCGTTGATCCATACATTTGCGGTAGCTTCAAGTCGTATGTCTCTTTCGCATATGGTGCGTCTTCTTTCAACGGCTCCAGCTAAAGCTTTTGGCCTCTACCCGCAAAAAGGTTCTCTGCGTGTCGGTAGCGATGCCGATATTGTCATCTTTGATCCAGAACACTTATGGACACTATCTGCAGAAACTCTCCACAGTGAAGCTGGTTATACTCCGTATGAGGGATTTGGGGTGGCAGGTAAAGCCATTATGACCTATGCACGAGGTCGCTTAATAATGGGAGATGATGTTTATTTGGGTACACCTGGTGAAGGGCAGTTTCTCAGAGCAGGAGTTCCTCAGGTTTATCGTGGCTTTAGGTAATGGAACTATGCTAGAGGTACATGCGACTAATAATCCAAGTAGCAAGGCGATCAGGTAAGAAGCGCTTAAGCACCATGAGTACCTTATAAGTAAATCCAACTACTGTGCGCAATGGGGGATTTGTTTTAATCGCTATGTTATAGACAGCCATAGCCACTTTGATTGGTGGAGAACCTTTTTGTTCGTCACTTTCCATTTTGGCGACTGATTTGTGGGCCTGTTCACTATAGGGAGAGCCTTCGGGAATCGCCATGCGCCGTTTTACTGTAAAGGGAGTTTTAGTGTCGCCAGCTTCAACGATGACGGCCTGAATGCCGTAGGCCTTTCCTTCAATGCGTAAAGCTTCAACATAAGCTTCTAAAGCAAATTTTGTAGCGCTGTAGTGGCTTTGAAAAGGGATGCTAATCCTTCCAGCAATTGAGCCAAGTACAACTACTAGTGAATTTCCTCGAGCACGCATGCGAGGTAGAAGATGGAGATTTACTCGTAGAACACCAAAATAGTTAGTCTCGAATTGCTGATAGACTTCTGCCAGCGGAGTATCTTCAGCTGCACCGGCTATTCCAAAGCCAGCGCAGTGAATGATAATCCCAAAGCCATCACCGGTTGCTTTTTCTGCATCCTGCCATAGTTGAGCGATTCCCGTTTCAACTGCATGATCATCAGTAACATCCATAGCAGCTAGGTGCACGTTAGATGGTAAGGTTTCTTGTAAAGTACCTGAGCGGGAGACTCCCCACACCTGATACCCTTTTTCAGCAAATAAAAGTAAGCATGAGCGACCAATTCCAGAAGTCGCTCCAGTGATCAACACATTTGAACCATACGGTTTTCGCTCCATTGGTTAGTCCTTCTTTTTCAATAAATCTCGGATTTCTGTGAGTAATACAATATCTGCTGGTACAACAGGTTTTGCCTTTGGTGCTGGAACTTCTACTTTTTCTTTTTTTTCACGGAACTTATTAAAACTGCGCACAATTATAAAGACAACAAAAGCGATGATGAAAAAGTTGATTACTTCTTGAATGAACATACCATAGGTGAGAGTCAAGGGAGCTTTTTCACCAACAGCTTTGCGTAAGGTTGCTTGTAGGTGGGTAAAGTTAACCCCTCCAAGTACCAGACCAACAATTGGCATAATAATATCGTTCACTAACGATTTTACAATCGCCGTAAAGGCAGTACCAATTATGATTCCTACGGCTAAGTCCATTACGTTTCCACGTGAGATGAATTTTTTAAATTCTGCAATAAAAGAACTTTTTTTTGCCATAATGAGTTTCCTCCTGTGTATTGATAAATGGTAGCATACCTTTAACATTAACGTATAGATGCTAGTAATTGGTACCTTTTTGCTTGGAATTATGATTTTTGCTCTAGGTAAAAACCTCCGTTGAACTGTTTTTAAATTGATTGCAATGCACGGTAATGTAAGATATTTGAACTGGGATATGGTATTCTTACGAGTAAGATCCATAACAGGAATTTCCCTATTGTTGTGTATTAATTTCTGATTGTGTTTCTGTTCTATTTTACTCTTGTACTTCATTCTACAATGAACCTTTAAAGTGAGGGAATTACGTGAAACGATATGTGCTTCCTCTGGGCATGTGGCTTTTATTTGAAATAGTTGCAGTTTCCCTCTGGCTGACAATGGATAATATCTTTTATCTAATAAACTTTACCTATATAGGTTCTTGTCTAGCCTTAGGAATATTGTTTTATAGCAAAGGAAATAGATATGCTAGAAATATTGTTCAATTTTCCATAGGACTTTACATGCTTGTTTATTTGGGGATCCTGTGTAATGAAAATATGCAGTTGGAAGGGTTTTGGTATTATTTGTTTTTAGGTGTTTTTGAAGCGTCTCTTATCCACTATGCCGTTGCAAAAATATTTGGCCCCTTATTATTTGGGCGTGGTTGGTGCGGATATGCTTGTTGGACAGCTATGGTCCTTGATTTATTACCCTATAAAATCCCTGAACAACCCAGATTAGCAATAGGGTTTATTCGATATATTGTATTTTTAGGATCATTTTTATTTGTTGGAACTCTGTTTTTGCTACATATCCCTAACATGTCCAAAGTTATGTTTTGGTCTTTTATAATCGGTAATGTACTCTATTATGGGATCGGAATAATCCTAGCATATGCTCTTCATGATAACCGAGCTTTTTGTAAATATATCTGTCCGATCACTGTTTTCCTAAAACCAGCAAGTTATTTTTCACTGCTACGAGTAAAGAATAACCTGGAAAAGTGTATCTCTTGTGGGAAATGCATAAAGAGATGTCCCATGGACGTTGATATGATAGACAATTCACCAAAGCGCCTACATGGAACAGAATGTATTTTATGTATGCAATGCATCGATGAATGCCCGACAAATGCGCTCTATTTATGAAAATAGTTGCCTGATCTGGTTTCTAGGCGTCGTTGAAAAGTTTTAATAAGCAATAAATAGGCCTCATTGTATCGTGCAAATGTATAGAGACGCTTTCATGTTCCTTGCTACTTTCTTCTCTTTGCTGATTTGTTGTATACTGGACTTTACATATATAGAGGGGGCGATGTAATGAATCAACCGAAGAAGCGAATATTAACTGGAGATAGGACTACTGGAAGATTGCACTTAGGGCATTATGTAGGTAGCCTCATCAATCGTGTTGCATTGCAAGACACCTATGATACTTTTATTTTATTAGCTGACGTGCAGGCGCTGACAACACATTTTGAGCATCCTGAATTATTGCAAACCAGTATATATGATGTTACTATCGATAATCTTTCTGTGGGATTAGATCCCAATAAAGTCACGTTTGTGCAGCAAAGTGCCGTCAAGGCAATTGCCGAGATGACAATTTTTTATTCAATGATAGTCAGTGTAAATGCTTTGCGCCATAATCCTACAATTAAATCTGAAGCTGCACAGTACGGATATGAAGAGCTCTCATATGGATTTTTGGGATATCCTGTGAGTCAAACGGCCGATATTACTTTCTGTAATGCCGATTTAGTCCCAGTCGGGGAAGACCAGATCCCGCACCTTGAATTATCCCGTAAGATTGTCCGTAAATTCAATAATATGTATGGCACTAATATCACAGTGCCTAAAATAAAATTGAGTGCTACTCCTCGGCTGGCTGGGTTGGACGGCAATGCCAAAATGAGTAAGAGTTTGGGTAATGCTATCTATCTTTCGGATACTCCCGAAGAGGTTAATGAGAAGGTACGCAAAGCTGTCACCGATCCAGCTCGTGTTACTAAGGATATTCCAGGTAATCCTGAGATTTGTAATGTGGCCAAGTACCATAAAATATTTACTCCAGATCGCTATGAAGAACTTGCCGAAAAATGTCGTACAGCTAAAATTGGATGTGTGGAGTGTAAAAAAATTCTCGCTGAAAGTCTCAATACTTTGCTCGAACCCATGCGGGAAAAGCGGGCTTATTATGAAGCACATATGGATGAAGTAAGAGATATTATTATTACTGGAAGTCGTAAAGCAAGTGAAATTGGTGATGCCCAAGTTGCCCTTATGCGTGAGGCAATGCATCTTGCCCTCTAGCTTGTGTTAAGGGGTTTCCATGTCTAGTCGAGCAATTATAAAGCAAGCTCTTTTACGGACAATTCCGGTAATGATGGGATACCTCGTGCTTGGGATAGCCTTTGGCCTCTTGTTACAAAAAGCGGGGTACCACTGGGTATGGGCTTTAGGGATTAGTCTTTTTGTGTTTGCTGGTTCCATGCAATTTGTGTTAGTGGGGTTGCTAGTTCAACAAGCACCTTTAACAACGGTAGCGGTCACTACATTATTAGTCAATTCTCGGCACCTTTTCTACGGATTGTCTTTTATTGAAAGATTCAAAAAGATGGGGAAGCGTGGACTCTATATGATTTTTGCCTTAACCGATGAAACGTATGCGCTGCTTTGTGCAGCAGGCGAGGTCGGATCAACCGAAGACCGTGATAATCTGGCTTGGTGGATGGCCTTACTCAATCAAAGTTATTGGGTAATAGGATCAACGCTTGGCGCACTGCTTGGATCTTATATCACCTTTAATATTACTGGAATTGAGTTTGCTATGACCGCTTTGTTTACCGTAATTGTCGTTGAACAATGGCTCAATAGTAAAAATCATCTTCCTTCTATTGTTGGATTTGTCTGTGCTACAATAGCGCTTATTTGGCTGGGGCCTGCCCAATTTTTATTACCCGCTCTTATCGTAACGGTGCTGATGTTACTCATAATGCGCAATGTAGTGGAGCCAAGCAGATGAACATACTACCTTCTTTGCTGATTGTTGGAGTGACTGCTATTTGTACCCTTATTACCCGGGTAGCTCCTTTTCTCCTCTTTGGGAATAAAAACCGAACTATACCGCAAGCGGTCATCTATATCGGAGAGGTGTTGCCACCTGCTGTTATGGCGGCTTTGTTGATCTACTGTGTAAAAGATATTTCATGTATACGATATTCTCTTTGGGTCAACGAGATTATAGGGGTCATTATCACCGCTTTGATCCATCTGAAATGGCGAAATACTCTCCTTAGTATTGGGGTGGGAACCGTAGTCTATATGGTATTAATCCAAAGTGCTTTTTTTAGCTAAACATTGCTTGTCATTCTCTAACAGTGTATGATCTCTTTATATGAAGAGAAAACCAATTAAAGATTATGGGTATGACTTTATTACTGGTGCACATATACCTCCTGACAAAGATGAATACTACCTAAGAAATCAACAAATTGCCGATTGGCAAGCTGTCTGGCGGCCGTTAACAGCTGAAGAACAAATACAACTAGAGCAACAAGGTAATTATTGTCCAACCTGGTGCGATGTTTGGGTCGAAGATCCGATTGATTTAACGCTCATTCGCAATAATTATTTTTATGGATTAGTTCGTATTGGCTCAATGACTCCTTATACCGTGGGTTACCATGATTTTATTCTTCCAGAGGGGATTCGTGACAGTCACATTATCTCTTGTGATATTGGGCGCCATAGTGTTATTCATCGTTGTGGCTATCTTTCCCATTTTATTATTGGTCAGCAGTGTATTCTCAGTGAAATAGATGAAATGGATGCAACCAACCATGCCAAGTTTGGCAATGGAATAGTAAAAGATGGTGAAGAAGAGTCAGTACGTATTTGGCTCAACATTATGAATGAAGAGGAATCTCGTTCAGTGCTCCCTTTTGAATCGTTACTATGCGGAGATGCTTGGCTGTGGGGTACGTACCGTGAAAAAGAACTTTTCCGGCAGCGGTTGTTAGAATTAACGGAGTTAGAGTGCGATACCCGTTTGGGCTGGTATGCTGAAGTAGGTTCCTTTTCGGTGATTAAATCATGCCGGGTTATTAAGGACGTACAGTTTGGACCGCATGTCTATGTGAAGGGAGCTAACAAGTTAAAAAATCTGACAATTCGTTCGCATGCCACTAGTCCTACTCAAATCGGAGAGGGGGTTGAACTAGTTAATGGGATTATTGGTTATGGGTGTCGTGTGTTTTACGGGGTCAAGGCAGTCCGTTTTGTAATGGGTAACAACAGTAATCTAAAATACGGGGCACGGTTACTCAATTCTGTTCTTGGGGATAATTCCACAATTAGCTGTTGTGAAGTTTTAAATACGTTAGTATTTCCCTTTCACGAACAACACCATAATAATTCCTTCCTCATTGCCGCCTTGATAATGGGGCAGTCGAATATGGCTGCAGGGGCAAATCTTGGGTCAAACCATAACACTCGTGGTAAAGATGGTGAACTACGGGCCGGACGGGGGTTTTGGCCTGCTTTATCAAGTTCACTAAAATTTAATAGTGTATTTGCTTCGTTTACTTTAATTATAAAGGGTGATTATCCTCATGAATTACATGTGCCAATTCCTTTTTCAATGGTGGGTTATCAGGAAAGTACAGAACAAGTGACCCTTATGCCGGCTTATTGGTGGCTCTATAATCGGTATGCGCTGGAACGGAATGAATGGAAATTTAAAAATCGTGATAAACGGGTATTTCCAGGACAGCATGTCGAGACCGAATATATGGCTCCTGATACGATGGAAGAGATCCTTTTAGCTATGGATTTGTTATCCTTATGGGTTGGCCAAGCCGCCATCAAGGCTTCGTTAATTGCCCCACACCTCGTAGCTAATAATTCTGCAATCCAAAAACAGGGACGAATACTCTTAGAAACGCATCCTGAGCAGGTAGCTGACTTAATTGTATTGGCTACTGGGATTGAACGTTCAGCTGTTCCTGCCTTGGTTCTCAAGGTGGCGGAAGGTTACCGTGGATATCGCGAAATGTTGATTTTTGGGACGATGAAAATTTTATTAGAGTATGTTAATCAACATAAATTATCGGTATATTCTTTTCAACAAGAGACAAATATCTGGTTACAAGAGTCTTTTCGCAATCGTGAAGCAGTAAGTGGACCTTTTAAAAATATGGGAGGGCAATTAGTTTCAGAACCACAGATCCTCCGTTTAATCCAACAAGTAGAAGGACAGCAATTGAAGAGTTGGCAAGCTATTCATGATCAGTATGACAGTTGGTGGGGCGAGTACCCCAGAGTGAAGGCTATTGTCGCATTACAGGTGTTACAACAACTATTACGGGTAGCGCAGCTAGAAGAGGAGCAATGGAACTATGCTATACAGCAGTTTTTATTATTGTGTGAGCAAAATGCAATTGAGGTAGTTCGGTCTCGTCAGAAAGACTTTGAAGAACCCTTTAGCAAAATTGTCTATCGTAATGATGAAGAGGTAAAAGCTGTTTTAGGGTCTCTGGAAGATAATTCTTTTGTAAAAGAGAGCCGAATTACAATGGAACACCTAAAGGAGCTCGCTCGACACTTTGCGACTTGGCTTTGATGTGTTACATTAAAGATATGAAAGATAAAGGATACACAACGCGTAAGCGTGAAATGCATCCGTTACCGGTATTCACCAAGGACCTAATACGGAGCAGTATGGAAGCTGAACCCTCATTGAATCGCCAGTTATTGCATAATGCTGCGTTAACTAAGAAGCCTGTGCACACTCTAGCAGAGTGCCTCGCCTATTATACAAAAAAACATCTGCAAGAGTTGGCTGAAGATCATGCCGTACACATACCTTCTTCCACGCGAAAATTACAGTTGATAGAGACTTTGGCTGATCATGTTGTTGGTCATTTTCCCCATTATTTACCCTATTTACCAGCAGTGAACCTAGAGTTTTTAACAAGTTTTAAAGGAAAAACCGCCATCGAAGTCGATGCCGACGAGTTACAATTCCGTGATATCTCTCATGTCCAAAACTTTGGCTTTTTACATTTGTTCAAAACAGGAGATTCTTTTACAGCAATCATCCCTCGTGAGTTGTTGCCAGAGTTAGAAGTTTTAACCGAACAAAACTTCTGGATGAAGGTAGACTTACATCAACGTCTTGATGCCTATGCGGTGGCATTATCGAATTTATATGGAGTTCTCGATATCGACCAATTTGCAGTTGTCTGGAACCAGTATGAAGAAGAAAATATGACTCCAGCTATGGTTCAAGATGAATTGGTCGAATTGGGGAAAGTTCAATACTATTGGTGGTTCGATAATGAGCTAGTCATTTCTTCCTATTTTAAAACAGAGGAAGAGGTCTCCCAATTCCTCGATAATGTAAAAGAAGTCTCGTATTATTCTCCTAGCCGTGAAGAGTTGATAAAATATTTCCAAACTCCTTACGATGATCAATCCCCTGCAGTTAGTGCCATGATGGAGTTCTTATCGGGGTATCGTCTGCCTGATGGTGAACAAATTGAAGATTTGATGGATGAGATCTCAGATACCTGTATTGTGGGAGATGATATGCAGGAAGTGTTTGATCTCCTCAATGAATATGGCCTGTTATTCACTGGTATGGATGAGATTACCCAGTTTACAGAGCTCTATTCTCAGATGTGTGAGAGTAGCCGGAAGTGGGAGTTGCGTGGGCATCTGCCAACGGTATTGAAGAAAGGTTAAATTATTTCAGATCCTCAGTAAGTTTAAACACCTCTAATAGAGTTGTCCACCATGTTGCAGAACCTTCAAACTCGCCAATGCCGCGAATTTTTCGAATTCGATAACGAACTAGGTTAGCAGGCGGTTTGGCACAGAGTGTGTCGAGGTCCCGGATAATAGTTTCCTTAATTGCTTTTGCAGTAAATTGCGGGTTATGGTGGGCTCCTTCCGGCACTTCAGGAATAATATCGTGGATGATGGTAAATCTTTTAAGGTCGTGAGCCGTCATTTTCATCGCTTCAGCCGCCTCTTGTGCGCGGGAAGGATCTCTTAGCAATATTGAAGCAAACCCTTCTGGTGTAATTACCGAATAAACCGCATTTTCGAGCATGTATAATTTATCACCAACGCCTATACCTAATGCTCCGCCACTACCTCCTTCACCGATTATAAAACTCAGTATGGGTACTTTAAGGGTAGAAAACTCTTTAAGGTTGCGGGCAATGGCCTCCCCAATACCCCGCTCTTCAGCCCCTATACCGGGGAATGCACCGGGGGTGTCAATGAAACAGACTATAGGTCGTCCAAATTTTTCAGCTTGTTTTGCTAATCTCAGGGCTTTACGATACCCTTCAGGGTTACTCATACCATAATTGTAAGCAATGTTTTCTCTGAGGTTCATCCCTTTGCGGTTTCCAATAAATGTAATGGCTCGTCCGGCAATAGTTCCAATACCGCCTATCATAGCGGGGTCATCGCCAAATGCACGATCCCCATGTAGTTCTGTGAACTCATCACAGATCATGTTGATGTAGGTAGTTGTTCCTGGGCGACCTTGCTGTCGAGAGAGCAAGACACAATCCCACGAAGAGCGTTCTTTTATTCTTGGATCACTTGAGGCAATCTCTTCCAACCGGGAAACAGAAGTTTTTAATAGTTCTTTATGCGTCTTGCTCATATGTTTCTCCTAAATTACTCTTATGAGTACGGATCAAGAATGAGAGTTGATTCCGTAATTTATCACGAGGGACGATGATATCGACAAAGCCTTTTGCAAGTTGAAATTCGGCCCGTTGAAAACCTTCTGGTAGCTTTTGTCCGATAGTTCCTTCAATTACACGTGGTCCCGCGAAGCCTATCAAAGCTCCTGGTTCAGCTAAAATAACATCTCCTAGCATCGCAAATGATGCGGTGACACCACCAGTGGTAGGATGGGTTAGAACGATAAATAAAGGAACTTTAGTTTGCTCTAGAAGGGCAGCCGCACTGGCAGTCTTTGCCATTTGCATGAGGGAGAATATTCCCTCCTGCATACGGGCTCCACCGCTAGCTGTACAAATAATGACCGGGATATTGTTCAACGCTCCTTGGAACATTGCCTGGGTAATTTTTTCACCCACAACGGAACCCATGCTTCCACCCATAAAATCAAAGGACATAACGGCAAGCACTGCCTGATGTTTTTCAATGGTACAAGTTCCCGTTACGACAGCTTCATTCATAGCTGATTTTTGCTGGTTTTGAAGAAGTTTTTCTGTATAGCCATCTAACTCAATTGGGTTCTTGGAGCAAAGCTCGCCGGAAAATTCTTTAAAAGATCCAGAGTCGCACAGTTGTTCAATTCTTTGGCTAGCATTAATGCGGTGATGAAAACCACACTCTGGGCATACCAAAAGATATTTTTGCAATACATCGTCAGCTATGTGGCGATGACAGGAAGGGCAATCATGAAGTACTTGCATCTATTTCACCTCTTTTTAGGGTCGTCATATATTTGGACATACAAGTCTGTTCCAAATATTCCACTTTGAAATGGTTCAGAGAGGAGGATTTTTATTTGTGATTCAACGTTTGTTTCGATTCCTTCAATTACGAGTTCTCTGAGAGCTCGCACCATAGTTGCGATACTTTGTTGTCGGTCAGGAGTATGGACAATGATTTTAGCAACAAGCGCATCGTAATAAGGTGAGACTTTTGCACCCTGGAATAGGTGGGTGTCGATTCTCACCGCTGGGCCCAATGGAGGGGAAAACTTCGTAACAGTTCCCACTTTAGTGGCATTAATGCGGCATTCAAGGGCATGTCCGTACCGAGGAACTGGGTTGGGTAAGTTTAATTCTTTGCCGCTAGCAATAAGAATTTGTTGCCGGATAATATCACTTAAGCTAACTAGTTCGGTAACGGGGTGTTCCACTTGCACTCGAGCATTGACTTCCATGAACCAATAATTTTCATCTTTAACTAGAAACTCAATAGTTCCTGCTCCTCTGTAGCCAATTTTAGTAAAGAGACGTACTGCATCAGTCTCCATTTGCTTTCGCATTGCTACGTTAAAATAGGGAGAGGGACTCTCTTCAATCAACTTTTGATGGTTCTTTTGCACTGAGCAATCTCGTTCACCAAGATGGATTACTTTTCCTTGACCATCTGCAAGGAGTTGAATTTCGATGTGTTTGGGATTAACTACATATTTCTCCATATGGATTGTCCCATCAGAGAAAAAGGAGAGTGCTTCTTGGGAGGCGATAGTCAATGCCTGCGGCAGCTCTTTGGGGGTATGAACGATACGCATGCCACGTCCGCCGCCACCTGCGGCTGCTTTAAGAATGATAGGATACCCAATTTGTTGGGCCAGTTTAGCACCTTCTTCACTATTGCTTACTGGCTCCATGCTACCAGGAGTAACTGGAATCCCAGCCTCTAGTGCACTGTGCCGAGAACGCACTTTATCGCCTACTAGGCGCATAGTTTTTGGCTCTGGACCAATAAAAATAAGACCGGCACGTTCTACTTCTTCGGCAAACAAAGGGTTCTCTGCTAGAAAGCCGACTCCGGGATGAATAGCATCACAGCGAGTAGCGTAGGCTGCTGTGATAATGTTTTTCATATTAAGATAACTTTCATGGGAAGGATGCGGACCAATGCACACGGCACTATCAGCCATTTTGGTATGAAGTGATCCAGCATCAGCTTGTGAGTAAACCGCAACAGTCCGAATTCCCATATCCTGACAGGTTCTTATGATTCTAACTGCGATTTCGCCTCGATTGGCAATGAGCAATGAGCGAATCATAGTGGAAGAACCTCAAATAATGGTTGTCCAAATTCTACAAGACTGCCTTGATCGGCTAATACCGCTACAATTTCACAATCAAATTCAGCTTCCATCTGGTTCATAAGTTTCATTGCCTCAATGGTGCAGACCACATCACCGGTGCGGATAGGTTTCCCGACTTCTACATAGGGTGGAGAGTCGGGGGAGGGGGTTCTATAGAAGGTTCCGACAATAGGACTGGTGATTGTTTTGGTAGATTTCTTTGGTTTGTCGTCTTTTTTTTCTTCAGTTTTTATAATTTTAGGTAATTCTTTCAATTCATTAGTAGTAGGTTTTTTAAGGTGGATACTGAAAGTTTCTGAAGTTATTTCCATTTCGGATAATGAGCTTTGTTCAAATATTGTAATGATTTGAGTGAATTCTTTTATTTCCATACGGTCCTCCTGAGGTGTCGGGCCAGGGCCTTTTGGCTGGAAGCCACCTTTGCAAGATGATAATAACGTTATGAAGGCAATGTGTCAATATTGACAAAATATGAAATATTGTAATTAATAAGAAGAATCCTAGATTGTGGAGGAATTGTTTTATGAAAAAACTGGCTGAGGTCTATGTCCGAGCTGTCGGAGCTTATGTTCCCCCGAGAAGGGTGACGAATGACGAACTAGCCCAGACTGTTGATACCAGTGATGATTGGATTCGTTCACATACTGGAATTGGAGCCAGACATTTGGCTGACGAGTCTGTAACGACCAGTGATTTAGCCGTAGGAGCTACTAAAGACATGCTCAAACGCCATGGCATACAATTGCCAGAGATTGGAGCAATTGTAGTGGCAACTTCTACGCAGGATTATCTTGGTTTTCCTGCAACAGCTTGTGTTGTGCAAGAAAAATTAGGGTTACAGGTTATTCCAGCATTCGATATTTCGGCCGGATGTACCGGTTTTATTTATGCCCTAGAGGTGGCACGAGGCTTGGTAGCAACAGGAACTGTCCCTTCGGTCTTAGTCATTGGAGCAGAAAAATTATCTGCAATAACTGACTGGAGCGATCGTAACACATGTGTCCTATTTGGCGATGGAGCCGGCTGCGTCCTTGTTCAAGGTGGGCAAGGCGGGGAAGGGGAAATCGTAGATAGTGTTTTACATGCTGAAGGTAGTGGTGGTTCCTACCTTTGTATTCCACAAGGAGGCACCAGTGCCCCTTTTGATACTGCAGTACCACTGCAAGGTCACAAACTCCATATGGATGGTCGAGCAGTCTACAATTTTGCTGTGCGGGTTTTGAAGGAGGTCGTGGATGAACTTTTAAGTCGTAATCATTTGGTAATTGAGGATATCGATTGGATTGTTCCCCACCAAGCTAATAGTAGAATTATTAGTGCAGCAGCTAAACGGTTAAAAATTGATCAAGCTAAGTTTTTTATGAATATTGAAGATTATGCCAATACATCAGCAGCTTCAATTCCTATTGCACTACGTGAGATGGAGGAACAAGGTTTGCTCAAGCGCGGGCAACGAATTATGACGATTGGATTTGGGGCTGGTCTAACGTATGGGGGTAATCTGATTATATGGTGAATTATGCAGGATGTTACCCAGGTCAGGGAGCTCAAAAACCACAAATGGCCTTAGATTTTTATGCTCAGTTTGCTACTGTTCGTGAATTGTTTGTGTTGGCTAGTGATATTAGTGGCAAAAACCTATGGTCTTTGCTCGCCAATGGTGATGAAGCAGAGCTTATGCAAACTCAGAATACGCAATTAGCGGTCACTTTAGTGAATAGAAGTGCTACATTGGCGTTGCAGGAAATGGGGTTAAGCTTGGCCTGTCATGCTGGTTTTAGCTTAGGAGAGCTTTCCGCCTATCGAGCAGCAGGAATCATAGATGATGTGGCCCTCTTTACTATTGTGACAAAGCGAGGGAAATTGTTTGCAAATGCTTCAGCGCAGGCGGAAAAAAAGTATGGCGAGCTGGGGATGGCTGCAATTGTTGGGCTAGGGTTTGTAAAAGTGCAGAAAATTCTAAAAGAAGCTGGAGTTACACAGGTTTTTTGTGCCAATGATAATAGTCCTACTCAAGTTGTAATATCTGGTGTAGAGAAGGAGATCAACCTCTGTGCTGAAAAGTTGAAAGAGGCTGGGGCAAAAAGAATTGTGCCACTTAGAGTGTCGGGGCCTTTCCATACTCCATTTATGGATGAAATTGAGGAGGAATTTGCTGAATTTTTAAAAATTATTATGTTTACTTCTCCACAAATGCCTGTCTATACTAATGTTACTGGAAAATTAATAACTAGTGGACGAGAGGCTAAACAGGCATGTTCCCGACAACTCTCCTCACCGGTACGCTGGACTACAATTATGCAATCGATAGTGGAAGATCAAAATCTTTTTCATGCACTTGAAGTAGGGCCAGGAACGGTTCTAACAGGATTGTGGAAGTCGAGTGGTTTTGGTGTTAGTTGTAAAGGCGCTGGAACGTACAATCAAATAATGGAACTTGCGGAGGGTGTACCAAATGAATAGGGATAAAATTAATAAAACGGCCTTGGTGACTGGTGGATCTCGCGGGATTGGCCGAGAGATAGTGCTGGCCTTGCTACGAGAGAACATTGAGGTCTGGTATCTGTCTCGCTCGCAGGGGGAAAAAATTCCTTCCCCGCTCGTCCATTGGATCGCTTGTGATATTGGGGATGCTGAATCGGTTGAAAAGGCCCTCGATACGGTCCTAGAAGAGACTAAACGGATAGATATATTGGTCAATAATGCGGGAATTACCCGGGATGGTTTACTCATGCGGATGCGCGATGAGGCATGGGATGAGGTTTTGCGGATCAATCTAACCGCTGTGTTTTTAATATGTCGCAGAATTAGCCGGATAATGGCCACACAGAGATCGGGGGCTATCGTCAATATCTCCTCAGTTGTGGGGATTATAGGAAATGGAGGTCAAACAAATTATGCTGCATCCAAAGCAGGTTTGATTGGCTTTTCAAAAAGCCTAGCTCGTGAGCTCTCTAGTCGTTCCATTCGAGTAAACGTAGTAGCTCCTGGATTCATCGAGACTGAAATGACTGATGTTCTAACTCCAGCAGTCAAAGAACAATTAAAAACGCAGATCCCGTTAGGACGGATTGGGAGTGCTACGGAGGTTGCCGAAGCAGTTGTCTTCTTTTGCTCCGATGCTGCTTCTTATATAACGGGCCAAGTTCTTGCCATCGATGGTGGTATGGCGATGTGAAGGGAGAGGATTAATATGAAACAAACAAGACGTGTCGTAGTTACGGGGATGGGTACAGTGAATCCTTTGGGAACGCGCGTAGAGCCTTTTTGGGAAAATATCAAAGCTGGTGTAAGTGGCATTGGGCCGCTAACAAAATTTGACACCAATGATTATCCTGCTCGAATAGCGGGTGAAGTGAGAAATTTTGATCCTTCTGATCTTCTTGACCGTAAAGAAATACGCAACATGGCTGACTTTTGTCAATATGCTGTGTATGCAGCAGTACAAGCTATGGATCAAGCTCGACTAGGGGCCTTTGGTGAAGGTGGATACGATGTTGAACGATCTGGAGTGTATCTCGGTAACGGTATTGGTGGATTTGAAATTGTTGAAGAAAATTTAGAAAAATTGTTTACCCGTGGACCTCGGGCTGTAGCACCTTTGACCATCCCTAAGCTTATTGCAAATGAGGCAGCTGGGAATATTGCTATGAAATATGGATTAAAAGGGCCTTGTCATACTACAGTTACGGCCTGTGCTTCTGGAACAGATGCCATTGGAGCCGCTTTCCATGCCATTAAGTTTGGGATAGTTGATTTAGCTGTTACTGGTGGAACTGAGGGGGCGATTACTCAATTGGCTGTAGCTGGCTTCTGCCGGATTCAAGCTCTTTCAACAGCTTATAATGAAACTCCAGAATTGGCGTGTCGTCCATTTGATGCTAACCGAGATGGCTTCGTTATTGGCGAAGGTGCAGGAATATTGGTACTCGAGGAATTAGAACACGCCAAGGCCCGAGGTGCTAATATTTTGGGCGAAATTGCTGGGTATGGGATGACGTGTGATGCCTTTCATCTTACCGCGCCCGATCCAGAGGGAAATGGAGCTGCCCGAGCTATGAAAATAGCTATGCAAGAAGCTGGTATTAGTCCACAAGAAGTTGATTACATTAATGCGCATGGGACTAGCACCCAAGCCAATGATGTAATGGAAACAAATGCTATTAAGTTGGCTTTTAAAGAACATGCGTATAAACTCAAAGTTTCTTCAACTAAGTCAATGACTTCCCATCTGATAGCTGCGGCAGGTGCTGTTGAAGCTATTATTTCTCTCCTTGCTATTCGTGACCAATTTATTCCCTGTACATTGAATCTTACCAATGCTGATCCTGCATGTGATTTGGATTATGTCCCTAATCAAGGCCAGACAAGTTCTGTGCGTTATGTTATAAGTGAATCATTAGGATTTGGCGGCCATAATGGAGCTTTAGTCCTTAAAGGATATAAATCATGAGCCAGGAGGGACAGCTATGAGTGGTGAGTTTGAACCAATTGAAGAGTTGCTTACCCATCGGGATCCGTTTTTGTTCGTAGATGAGTTAGTAGAGGTCAATGAAGAAATCACAATTGGGACACGATATTTTGGACCGGAGGAACCTTTTTTTAAAGGGCATTTTCCTACGTATCCTGTGGTACCGGGTGTTATTTTGATTGAGACGATGGCCCAATGCGGAGGCGCTGGGTTGCGGCAGTTAGGGCTGTTAAAGAAAGGGGCTTTCTTTGTTCTTGGAACTGTCGAGAAGGTAAAATTTCGTCAACAGATACTACCAGGAACAAAGGTAACAATCGAAGTTAAAAACCTCCGTATTTCAAAAATGATGCTCCGTCAGAGTGGTGTCATACTAGTAGATGGTAAGGTAGCCGCTGAAGCGACTTGGATGTGTGTGATTGGAACTAACCAACAAGGGGTGTAGGTATGATTATAACGAAAAAGATTTTACGCAATGTTTCTCTAACAGCACACCCTGTCGGTTGTGCCGTTTTCGTGAAAGAACAACTAGCATGGTTAGAAAAGCAACCGAAGGTAGGCGGTCCATTTCCAAAGCGGGTCCTGGTGATTGGCGGTTCGACCGGTTATGGTCTGGCTTCTCGGATGGTTGCAACAATGTTAGGTAAAGCGGCCACAATTAATGTCTCCTTTGAAAGGGAGCCAACTGCAACCAAAACAGCAACCCCCGGTTGGTATAATACGCATGTTTTTGAAAAAGAAGCCCATAAAGAGGGGTTGTTTGCTAAGAGTGTTTTTGGTGATGCTTTCTCCCTTGCTATTAAAGAGGAGACTGCGGCTCTAATTGCAAAGGAACTCGGTCAAATCGATCTTCTCGTATATAGCTTAGCTTCACCTCTACGTATTGATCCTGTAACTGGAGAAACCTATAGGTCAGTCCTTAAACCGATTGGAGAGGATTACCAAGCGCTCTCTGTGGATGTATCGTCGGGTATTATTGAGACAGCAGTTATTGAAAAAGCTACCGATGCACAGGCCCAAGAGACAGTAAAGGTGATGGGGGGCGAAGATTGGCAATTATGGATCGATTTTTTGCATGAAAAAAAGTTGCTAGCAGACGGTGTGAAAACAGTTGCTTATTCGTATATTGGACCGGAAGTCACTTATCCGGTGTATCGTGAGGGTACTATAGGTAAGGCTAAAGAGGATCTTGAAAGAACTGCTGGTGAATTAAATCAAACTTTGAGTGCTGTAGGTGGTGCCGCATATGTCTCGGTGAATAAGGCGTTAGTAACACGCGCTAGTGCAGTAATTCCGGTTGTTCCTCTCTACATCGCTCTTCTTTATAAAGTGATGAAAGAAAAAGGGCTTCACGAAGAGTGTACCCAGCAAATATATCGTTTGTTCACAGAACGCTTGTATAAAAACAGCACTGTTCCCGTTGATCACTTTGGTCGTATTCGTCTTGATGATTGGGAAATGCGTGATGACATCCAAGGTGAAGTTGAGCGGCGCTGGAACCTGCAAAAAGAGGGCACGGCATTAATAGAAGGGGACTTAGCTGGATTCAGAGACGAATACGATCATATTCATGGGTTTGGGTACCCCTCAGTCGATTATAATGCTGATGTAGATCCGAGAGAAATTTAGCCTGTTGTTCAAAAGAGAGGTAGAGTGCTCCGAAGGAAGGAGGCCTTTTGAAGATTTGTTATGGAGTACAGCTAGAGCAAAGCTCTGCCTGAAACTGTAATGTTTTTACTATCTGCTTTTTTTACCCCTTTTCATTCTTAGGGGAGTCTGGTACCATTTTAATGTTTTTAGAGGAGCTTGAATGGTTTATCAAGTATTGCAGGTGGTGGGAAGTTTAGGGCTCTTTCTTTTTGGTATGCGTACTATGAGTGACGGTATCCAAAAAGCAGCTGGAGATCGTCTACAGTCCATCCTGAATTTTATGACTGGTAATCGCGTTGCTGCTATCTTCACTGGGTTTGCCATAACGGCGATAATACAGTCGTCATCTGCAACTACTGTTATGGTAGTAAGTTTTGTCAATGCAGGACTGCTCCAGTTAACTCAATCCATTGGTGTTATTATGGGTGCCAATATTGGTACGACGGTTACTGGATGGATTGTTGCTATTCTTGGTTTTAAAGTGAAAATGAGTGCATTATCACTACCAGCAATCGGCATCGGTTTTACCTTGTTCCTTTTTAAGAAAATTAATAAAAAAGATCTAGGTGAGACCCTCATTGGATTTGGATTATTATTTCTTGGCCTAGAATTTTTGAAAAATTCAGTCCCTGATATCGGTAACCATCCTGAGATGTTGGAAGCATTAGCTCGATTTACAGGGCATGGGTTAGCTTCTTACTTTCTCTTTATTTTTGTGGGTGCAGTACTCACTATTTTGGTACAATCTTCATCAGCTGCTATGGCGATTACGTTAACCATGGCGTATGCCGGCTGGATAGACTATCCTACAGCAGCGGCGATTGTGTTGGGTGAAAATATTGGAACAACCGTAACAGCTTACTTAGCGTCTATTGGTACCAGTGTAAATGCACGACGTGCTAGTCGGGCTCATACCCTATTTAACGTCTTTGGGGTTCTTTGGATGACTCCGGTTTTTTATATTTTCCTCCAATTTGTAGATTTTATTGTTCCTGGAGATGTGTATGCTCTTAGTGGTGCAAAAACTCTGCCGGCGCATTTAGCTATGTTCCATACCATGTTCAATTTAACCAACACTTTTGTGTGTAGCTTTTTTATCAAACAAATTGCGTTTTTAGTAACGAAGTTTGTGCCTGATGAAGAAGGTCTTCCTACACAATACACATTGAAATATATTCGGGCTACATTGCAGGATACCCCTGAACTCTATTTGTTAACGGTCAAGCGAGAGTTAGCAAAAATGGCTGACGTCATCGCCGATATGTTTACTCGGTTTTGGGATATCTTTAGTCATCCAGAAAAACGGATGGTAGATGAAGTTGAAACTCAAAAAAAGATGGAAGATCTAACCGACCAGATGCAAGAAGAAATTACGAAATTTCTTTCCCAATGTAGTATGGATAATATGAATCATGTTAGCGCGAGAAGTGTCTATAGTATGATGCGTATTACCAATGAGTTAGAGAGCATTGGCGATAGTTGTTATAATCTGATGTTGTTAGCCGAACGCCGTTATAAGCAAAACATTGAAATTGATCCTATAGCGGTGGAAAGTTTATTACCTTATGTCGATTTAGTAAATCAATTTATCCGCTTTATTCGTAGCCATCTGAATGAACACATCTCAAGTGAAAATATGGCGGTCGCCGTGAAGTTGGAAAACAACATTAATAAAATGCGTAATAGTTTAAAACAATCAGCTTCTAAACGACTCCAAGGTGGAGCCAATGTTCGTTCAGAACTCCTGTTCATCGATATTGTGCGACATGTCGAGCAAATTGGGGATCACTGTCTCAATATTGTCGAGAGTGTAGGGCGGTTAGGTTAATTTTCTTTTCCTAATCTGTCCGCCCAATTTTCTGGATAACCATTAAAATAATTAGGCCAATTCTTTTGATAAGTTTTAACATAATAATTCGCATAGAGAGCTCGTAAGAGCGATGGGATACCAACTAAAATCAGGTAAAGTGGGCCGAGCATGCGCGATTGAACACTGTGGCCATATTCGTGCCTTTTGATGGTTATATTTGAATGCCAAAACACAAACCAACCCAAAGAAATCGCGATAGGACTCATAATAAAGCATCGACAATATTCAATAGAAATGTTCTTAATCCGTTTGGTTGCAAAGAAAATAGCGAAGATTATAAAGCCTAAGATATTTTGAGGTAATTCCCACGTAATCGCACGCAATACAAGTATGAACAGGTACATGTGTTGAGTATACACTGCTTTTAAATATTCTTGTTAGTTGGAGGAGCTATAAAAATACAGAATTTCAATCTTTTCCTTTGAAGGGGAAACAAATACTAGTTGGATTTTAAGAAGATGTTATGGTACTCCTTGAACTTTGAAAGGAGAAGTAGCAACCTTTTATTATATTATTTGAAATAAGAGCGCCCCACCGGATTTGATGGGGCGCCAATTCATTTTTTTTAGGGGCTTATTTCTTAAAAGCACCAGGTAGGATCAAGTCACCAAATTGATCTTTAGCTTTGCTAATTTTGGCAATGGCTGCATCCCAATAATCAAAGATTTCTTGCGGTGCATTAGGATCCATTTTTTTATAGTAAACTTTGGTCCTCTCTAACTTCTCAATCCATTTTGTACAACGGAATGTGAACAAGTAGTTATAGTCTTCTTTAGAGAAGTCTTCATTCAGGTGTTCTTTGAAGAGAACTTTCAGATCATCATATTTGGGGATCTTTCCAGTAGGTGTGTCATACGCACTATATTCACCATGAATTCTTCCATCAGCCCAGTGTAACCAAACTTTTTTGGCGAGTTTGCTGGTCATGAAATTGCCATCAGGTCCACGCATAAAGTAGTTGTTACTGAAGATTTTGGGTGTGTCTTTCACCCCTTCTCCGAATTTGATGTTGTTCATTGTATATTCCCCGAGGGGGTAGGATACAAAGTCCATGTTGGCCATTGGGTCGCTCTTGCGCACCCCTTCTGCTCCAAGGGTAGCACTAGTGGTCTCTGATTCCAAAGTTGCGGCTTTTAAAAGTATACCGTCTCTCCAGCTAGGAGATTCTTCAACTGGAACTGTGATGTCACTGTCGCGGCCTCCGTATAGGATACCTTCAACTTTTACACCGTCTTTAGCTTCAAAACCTTCTTTGTCGATATTGTCTAAGTAGTCTAGACGCATGGTATAGCGGGCATTACCGTGAGCAACGCCTACTTCATTACCTTTAGCATCTTTAATACCTTCTTTCCACTCACCAAAGTGGTTACGACCCTCTTTAGGTGGTTCTACGCCCATGCCAAGCCAATAAGGTTTATTATCTGGTCCACGTAGTACGTTGGAGAAGATTACTTCCTGGTTTTTCATAAGGTTTTCAAAAATGACAGGGTCATCTTTGGCGTTAACATCTTTAATAATACCAAACATACCAGCTTCAACGTTTACAGCTCTAAATTCGCCATCAAGATTTCGGAAATAAGCAATATCGTCGCCAACAATCTGTTCGCCTGGAATCATTGCGGTAGATGTTTTACCACAAGCTGAGGGATAGGCGCCACAAAAGTAGGTCTTGCGGTTTTTCTTTTTATCTACAGCGGCCATGATGAACATGTGTTCACAGAGCCAACCTTCTTTGCCAGACTTATTGATAGCTAATCGCATTGAATGTTTCTTCAGGCCAATCGAGTTACCAGCATACTGGTTGTTCATCGAGTAAACAATATTGTTTTGGGTATCCATGTAAATTCTACGTTTATCAAGATTGACTGTAGAACCGTATTCATCAAGTTCGCCAGCAGAGTGGATAAATCGGAAAAAATCATCTTTTTCTTCTTCTTTCATATTCAGAAAGTGGTTATAAGCTGAGCGATAGAGAATAAACTCAGAGTGAGCTACATACCAGCTGTCGGTAAATTGAATACAAGGAATGGTAAAAGGACTCTCTGTTGGTCCTTCAGAAAAGAATTGGATCACGACATCTTTACCGGCCATGATGTTTTTTGAAATTTGCATAATTTCAGCAAGACCTTCTTCATACTCAACTGAATTGAGACCAGCCATCTTTTTCAAATTTTCTTTGTAGACTAAGAATTTCGTATTTACTTTGTCACGTGCTTGGTCGCCATAGCCATCCCAGTGAATGGTTTGTTTGGAATGGGCAAGTTGTTGCTCTTCACCTTTAGCTAGAGCTTGTTCTCGCACATACTGAACGTCTTTTTCGCTGTCATTACACACATAGATGGATGCGGGGTTGCAATGTTCGGCGAAGTGTCCGATGAATTCAAAGATTTTTGGGTTTTTTAAGGCAGCAACCTTCCCAAAATTCTCTTCACTCATCTTACTTTGTAATAATTTTTCATATTTATACATATATCCTCCTCGGCAATTAATGTAGTCAGTACATAGTACCCTTATCAGCATATTTTATGCAACTATATGAGATGGAACAAACAAAAACAAAGTAAATTTCTAAGAAGGCTACACAACCTAAGTGCGTAATATGGCATTTTTTAGGGAGTTTACTTCTTTAAGAACTACCTATTTGGTAAAAATATATAATATTTTCTGAAAACCTCTTGCTTAAAGGTCTTAGTTTTTGTTATGTTAGTTAGCGTTAACTAGATATAAAGGATGTGATTTGTGCTAACAGAGAGACAACAAGAAATTATCGGCGTTGCAATGCAGATTATTGTAGAGAAGGGTGCCCAAAAACTCACCGTCCGAAATGTTGCTACGGCAATTGGGGTGTCTGAACCCGCAATCTATCGTCATTTTAAGAATAAACATGATCTACTAGTAAAATTGTTGGAATACCTGCAACAATCAATTTCACCAGTATTTACAATATTACAAACTGAAAGTTCTAATTTCACTCATGCCTTAGAAACGTTTTTGACTACGTTATTTGCCCATATTGAATCTAATCCTGCCTATGCTTTGTTTGTTTTTACCGAAGAAGCATTTCATGCTGATAATAAACTACGCCCATTACTCTTGCGTATGCTCGAAGAGATGTTGAAAATGTTCGAAGTAGCAATTGAAAAATTTCAGGTCCATGGTGTTTGCCGAACAGATCTTTCCGCTCAGCAGCTAGGAAAGACGATGCTTGGCACTATTCGTCTCACTGTTACACAATGGCATTTACGAGGAGCAGATACTCCTCTTACTGAGCAAGCTCATCTGCTTGCAGATACTTTGGCAAAGATAAGTAAATCTCACTAAACAACTTTCATAATTAATTGAAAAGTCACATGTACTTATCAGTTAGTTAGCGATAACTATAACCTGGAGGAATCATGAAATTGATACAAAGAATCGCAAAGAAACCCCTCTTACTTTTGTTGGTGATTATTGGTATTACCGCCCTTTTTATTGGCGCTATAGCCCGTAATGCATCGCTTGAAACAGACTTGAATGAGTATATGCCGGCCAGTCATCCAGCTTTTGCCTTTAGTGATCAAGCTGAGGAGTTATTCAATATTGAAGACTCTATTTTGATTGCGATTGAACATCCCACTTCTATTTTTAATGAAGGGACTTTAGAAAAAATAAAAAATATCACCTTAGAGCTCCCTCAAGTCTTCCCGGAAATAGAGGAAGGTGGTGTAACCTCTCTTTTTACTGCCGATAATATAACGGGAAGTGATTGGGGTCTAGAAGTGGATTCTTTCTATGCGGATGGCAGCCCTTCTTCCTTGACCGAATTAGAAGAGTTTCGCCAAAAAGTTATTTCCAATGAAATGGTCTATGGGCGCAATGTAAGTCAAGATATGACCTCAACATTAATAATTGCTGAAATAAATCCTAATTCTGATTCTACTGATCTTCAAAAACGACTTATAACGTATGCTCAAACTTGGGAAGGTCCTGAAACACTCTATGTAGCTGGGCGGCCTATTGTAGAAGGAGCCTTAGCCGAATTAGGTCCGGCGGACATGGTGCGGATGTTTCCTCTGGTTATGATTGTTATGATCATAATGCTACTGCTACTTCTGAGAAGTGTACGAGCTACAATTATAAATATGGTTATCGTATTACTGGGTACTGTGGCAGCATTTGGGACCATGGCTCTCTTCAAGGTTCCTGTTTATGCCGTTGATACAATGATTCCAGTCATGCTAATAGCGATTGGGGTCGCCTATGGTATTCACATGCATAATGCAATTCATCAAGCTGTCCAAGCCAACCCGAAAATTGAAAAGAAAATGCTAGTTCACTTAGTGTTAAAATCTATGATTCGTCCAGTTAGTATGGCCGCCTTAACAACCGCGATAGGTTTTTCGGCTTTAATGACGAGCCAGGTTTTACCGGTCCGTTACTTTGGATTATTTTCTTCCATCGGGGTTATGACCGAGATGGTCTTGGCTTTGATTCTCTTTCCAACCAGTATCTATCTTTTAGGTATTCCAAAAAGATGGACAAGAACACCAAAAATATCTGTTGATCAAGAGGGAAAATCACTTCAATTAAGCCAGAATAGATGGGGTCGTTTTGTGATGAGTCGTTCGAAGATAATCGTTTTTACGGCTATCTTTGTAACAGCTTTTGGCGTCTTTGGAACTCTGAAGGTGTGGATCGACACTAGTTTCTTAGCCAACTTTGAAAAGGATAGCACAATTGTCGCTACTGATAATTTTGTAAATACACGCTTTGGAGGTACTTCATCCTTGAATGTCATTTTGACAGCTCAGGACGAGGGTACTTTCAAGGAACCAATCGTGTTGAAAACTATGGATGAGTTACAAAGTGCTATTCTCGAGCATGAGTTAGTTGGAGCTGGATTTTCATTAACTGATTTTATTCGGCGGATGAATAAGGTAATGCATGAAGAAGATGCTGCTTATGCCACAATACCTGCTGAACGAGAACTTGTTGCTCAATATTTGCTACTTTATGAATTTTCAGGGGATCCTGAAACTTTAGAGAAGGTCGTTGATTATGAATACACAACAGCTAATATTACCTTCCAACTAAAAAGTGACAGCTCGGCGGTGATGAGTGAGATAATTGAACTGGCAGATTCCTATGTAGACAGATTTGAAGAGCTGGGAATCAAGGTTCAGTATGCCGGTAGTGGGTATAAAGCTTTTGTCTTTTCTCAGTTGTTATTAGACGGACAAATTATAAGCCTCGTCCTCTCTTTCGGAATTGTGGCGCTCTTATTAACACTGTTATTCAAAAATATTTGGGTCGGGTTAGCTGGAACAATTCCGATTGCTATTACCGCTCTAGTGAATTTTGGAGTGATGGGAGTACTTAACATTCCCCTCAGTTCAGCAACTGCTCTTATCTCCAGTATAGCCGTTGGTATTGGTGTCGATTACGCGATTCATTTAATTGAACATTATCGTAACCGAAGGCTAACGGGTTTCCCCATCCGAGAATCAGTATATGAGACCATTAAACATACTGGACGAGCTATTAGCTATAACGCACTCGCAGTCATGGGTGGCTTTGCCGTGCTCATGCTCAGTGTATTTCCACCTAACCGACAAGTTGGTGCTCTAATTGTGTTAAATATGGCCACTAGTGCAATAGGGACACTATCGATTTTGTTAGTGGTCATTATTGCTCTTGATAAACGGGGAAAATTCTTACCGAAAATAACGGTCGAAGAACCGAAATTACTCATACAAGCGGAGGATATGACTGTATGAAAAATATGAGAACTGTATTAATTATGTTGGTGATTGGATTATTTCTAACCACAACACTCACTGCCCAAATTACAGGAAGGCAAGTGATGGAACAAGTGTATTCACGAGATAGTGGTAACAATATGAGTGCGAATTTAAGCATGACTATTACTAATGCCCGTGGTTCGACCCGGGAGCGTAGTATTGTGCAATTTCGCCAAGATGATGGAACTGTAGAAAATAAGATTATGTTCTTTACAGCCCCGGCTGATGTGCGTAACACAAGCTTTCTTAGTTACAGTTATGCCGACGGAAGGAAGGACGATCAATGGATTTATCTCCCTGCCCTAAGTCGTGTAAAGAGAATTGCTTCTGATAAAACTAAGGATTCGTTCATGGGTTCTGATTTTACCTATGACGACATGGGAGTACGCCATCCATCAGCGGATACGCATACTCTCTTACGGGAAGAGGTGATCGATGGATGGAATTGTTATGTAGTGGAAAGTGTTCCTGTAGATTCGAGTTCTGATTTTGCTAAAACAATCAGTTGGATTATTAAGGATGAGTGGATTGGGCTGAAAAAAGAGTTTTATAGTGCAAAAGGAAATGTAGCGAGACGTTTAGTTATTAATGAATCTGCGAGATTTGATGATATTTGGGTTATTACCAATATGACCATGAGCAACCTAGAGAAGAATACTTCTACTCGCATAACTATGGATAATGTCTCGTTCAATAACAATCTCAGCGCAAACTTTTTTACTGAACGTCAAATGAAGATAGGACCAAGGATATAGGGGGAATTCAATGCAAAAAAGAACTAAATTTAAGATACTAATTATAGCAATGATTCTGCTTACAGTTACCGGACTCAGCGCCAAGGATGTCGACTTACGCGGTATGGTGCGCAGTTATACTGGCTTTAGATTTTCAGAACAAGACATTGCCGTCAATGAACAAACCATTGATCTTACCTTAGAGGGATGGGGAGATATGACGCGCTTAGTTATTAACCCCTATGCCTATGTGGGCACAAGCAGTGAACCTGAGCTAGGTATTCGAGAAGCCTACGTCGATATTTTCTTCGATAATGCCGATCTGAGAGTTGGTAAACAGGCCATAATTTGGGGGCAGGCTGAAGGAGCTTTCATAACCGATATTGTGAGCCCCCGCGACATGCGTTCCTTTATTCTGGCCGACTTTAGAGAGATTCGAAAAGGTGTCCCAGCTGTAAAAGCTGACTATTATGCCGGTTCTTATACCTTTGAAGGAATCTGGATCCCTCGCTTTGTGCCCACCTCGATGCCAGGAAAGGACTCGATGTGGATGCAGGATATGGATCTAAAACCAGGTGTTACCATTACTCCCCAACCAGTAGACCAGCCCGCGTTCGATTTAAAAAACAGTGAAATCTTTGGAAAAATGCAGTATTTTGGACCCCGCATCAGTTGGGAGGTGATGGGTGGATATGCCTGGACCGATACTCCTTATATTTCAAGCCTTACTCCAACAGGTCCAAGTACTGTAGATGCAAATCAAGCCTATGGTCGTTATAAAGTGGTTGGTGGTAGCTTAAGTACCGCGATTGGGCCCGTTGTGTTACGTAGTGAAGCTGCGGTCTATCTCGATAAACCTTTTTCGGTGATTACTCTTGGTTCTCCTCCTTCAATAGATGTTGAAAATCACCACCAGGTGCAAGCTTTAGCTGGTCTTGATTGGGGACTTTGGGGCATTGAAATGTCGGCCCAGTATATCTTTTCTTATATTCACGACTTTAAGGATGGGGTAATCGAACAAGGTAAAAAGCTGACTGAGTTTGACCATACGTTTACTTTCCGGATGGCAGATACCTTCTTAGACGATCGTTTAACTGCTAAAGTTTTTGTCTATTTTGAAGCTGATCCTTTAAATGCCCTTATTCGTCCTTCACTGACTTGGAGTATCGAAGACGGTGTCTTAATTGAAGGTGGAGTTGAACTCTTTGTGGGCTCAGAAGGAACCTTTGGATCTTATAAAGATAATTCGTTGGCGTTTGTAGCACTGAGGTGGTATTTCTAGTAGTTTTTAAAACCATCGTATGGTTATTACATATAAGGCCTCAGAGAATTTATTTTCTCTGAGGTCTACTTTGGGTTTGTAAGGATTATCTTGCTACGTAATTTAATAAAAAGAGTGTAATCGCTTCAATAATTTGTTGACAACTTTTATGACGTGTCGTTAGAATAAGGTACTTCCCTGAAATTAATTCGGGCAGAAGAGAAGGAGCTTTCTATGTCTAAAAAATCAATTTTGCTGATTTTAGTGTTACTTTTCATTTCTCTAGGAACTCTCATGGCGGTTGAAGCTGAATTACAACCACCAAGCGTAGTAAAAGTTGAACAGGGTTTCAGCGTATTTGACATTGGAATAATCAATAAGATGCCCTTTAATGCTATCACTGAGGCAGATTTTACCAAGTATATACCAGGAATTCGTTTACAGTGGAATGTATTATCTTGGTTTGGGGTGGCCGCTGATATTGAGGCTTTATCGTATGATTTTGATGGTCAAAAGCATGATTTAGCTCTTGGCTTTACAGCAATTTTGCGGGCCCCTA